>UMEX01041842.1_pt1 | contig 12603 bp, 7 predicted proteins | sample 1964871 | NCBI WGS metagenome assembly UMEX01 (sample SAMEA4836032, study PRJEB28245) | human gut metagenome | biome: gut microbiome; material: fecal sample | place: Denmark | collected 2008
ATCCGAATCCCCGGAGATAACAATCCGTTGTTCCTTATCCCCCACTTTCCGACTCATAGTAAGTAATAATGTGTACACATCTTTCTTTTCTTCGGCCTCCGGATTAAACACAAATTCTCCATCGACAAAATCCGTAGTTTCCTTTTCCAACCAAGCATCCTTATCTGAAATCAACACCGGAGTAACCTCAAATTCCCGAGCTTCAGAATAATCTAATGCCACAGAAGTAGGTAAACCTACCACGTAATCATATTTCTTCAGCTTTCCATAAGTTGGATATTTTTGAGCTGCTTCTTCAGTAAAGAAACCTACCGCCACCGTCGGAGAGGTATATTCATTTTCATTCACCAACACACCATCGGAAAACTTTACACCCAAGGATGATGTCACTTTATTCATATTTTCACTCCGTCCATATTCTCCCAAAATGAACAAATTACCACCTTTAGCTATATAGTCTTGTACCTTCGCCATCGCTACGCCTGACAAAGAATCCCGTAAGTCCGAGATAACCAGTACATCCACAGAACCATCAAGAGATTCTTTATCCAAATCAATCGTTCTCGTATCAAAACCATTATTCATAAGAGCTTGACGGAACCATTTATCTTGAGCAAACAAATAATATCCGCGTCCTCCATAATTATCAATTTCACGGGAACCATACCCAGCAGAAAAAGCAACTTTAGGTGCAGGAGAAGTAAAACGTTTCAATGCAGCGGATATTTCTGCCTCATCCGGATGTTTCCTATTATCATGAAACATTCTCAAAAATGCTTTCTGTCCATTATCCCGCTCCATGATACGAAGGAACTTGTTCTGTTCCGGCCCTAAATCTATAATCTTTTTCATCTCCTCCGGAGACATAAACATTTCACGATCCAGTTTATTTGCCTGACACAACAGTTCAACTCTCTCTTCGTCCGTTTTATTCGGGAAACGCCACTCTAAACTTGAATTTGTCGCCTTATCGTAATAATAAACATACTTCATCTCAATATCCGGCTTAAAACGGATATATTTCTCAAAACGTTTTAAATCATTATTTCTATTACGAGGCACTCCATTATAGAAATCTTCATCCAACAGATTCACGTAAGTCGTGATAGTCAACCCTCCCTCCAAATTTTTAATCACTTCTTGACTCTCTTGGGCCAACGTATTCTCTTTCGTATAAGAAGCATCATAATAGAATTTCGTGTAAGGAGTAGAGGAAACATAACCTAACACTAACGTTACTAATACAATTCCACTATATTTCAAGACCTTCGTCTTCAAGGGCATGATACTCTTCTCCGTGTTTAACTTCAGTATAGATAATGCCAAGAAGAATCCAATAACAATCAAGAAATAGAATACATTATCACTGGCTATCAATCCATCAATAAACGGATAAGCACGTCCGGTAATAGACAACCAGTATGTAATGTTCCGTACCAAATCATACTCCTGCCCTACATCCCCAATAAAATTTAAAACTGCCAAAACAGCTAAAGTACCGATAGCTGCAACAACTTGATATTTGGTAATTGATGACATGAATAAACCAATAGCCGAATAAGCCAAAATCAACAGATACAATCCCAACATTCCTGATAACACCAATGAATAATCAAAATTCACGATAGTTATCGCAGAAAACAGCACAAACACACCTAAAACTGCAATCAACGCAAAACCGTAAACCATCATGGATAAAAATTTACCAAAAATGATCGACGTATTTTTCACTGGGGAGGAATACAATAACTTTATTGAACCACTTTGATATTCTCTACTCATCAATCCCATAGTAATCAATGGAATATAAAGATAAATATACCTCTGTATCGGAGGTAATATTCCTCTCATCCCAGTAAAAATACCTGTGGTCACCTGCCATAATTCGTATCCCATATCCTGGTAACGTAATTGGTCTCCAAACACTTCGGCAAATGACATTCCGATCTGGAAACCGAATATCACTAAAACAAGCCAAGCCACGGGAGAATAGAACATAGAGTTCAATTCAATTTTGGCAACACGAAGGGTTGTTTTTATATTGTTATTTACTTTCATCTTACTTACTATTTTTTGTTTTTCCCGATAACTGTGCAAAAATTTCATCCAAAGAACAACGCTCAACCAGCAAGTCTTTTAGCTCCCACCCATTGGCAACACTTGCTTCTACATACCTTTCGGTAATAGCCGTATCATCCTTAAGAAATATCCGAAAACGTCCGTTTCCCAAGACCTCCACTCCTTTATTGTCGCATAACGTTTCCAATACAGTTTTATCAGGAGATTTTCCAAACTCTATCACGAAACTTTCAGGAGCCACATAATTATCAAAATCCTCCATACTACCCGAAAATACCAACTTACCATTTTCAATCATCTTAATCTCATTGCAGATAGCTTGTACTTCAGATAATATATGTGTTGATAATAAAACCGCATGATCTTCTGCTATCTCCCGGATCAGATTCCGAATATCCACGATCTGGTTCGGATCTAACCCGTTTGTCGGTTCATCCAGTACTACGAATTTCGGGTTATGCACAATGGCCTGTGCAATTCCCACCCGTTGTTGATATCCTCCAGACAAGTTTTTAATCAAGCGATCCCGAAAGTGTGTAATTGCACATCGCTCCAAAGCACGATCTACAGCCTTTCCAACCTCTTCAGCCGGCATCAATCGTAAAAAAGCCGAATGCTTCAAATACTCTTCAACCGTCAAATCCGTGTATAACGGTGGCTGTTGAGGTAAAAATCCAATATACCGTTTTGCCTCGACGGGATCCTCTCTCAAGTTAAGCCCATTGATAAACACATTGCCCTCCGTTTGATTCAAAACCCCACAAATAATATTCATTGTAGTCGACTTCCCTGCACCATTCGAACCCAACAATCCAACCACTCCATTCTCACTAATTTCAAAATTAATATCTCGTATCGCCCACTGCACAGAGTACCTGTGGGACAAATGTTCCACTCGAACAATAGAATTTTCCATACTTATAATTAATGATTTACATACAATACATCACCTATTCCACATTATAATCTCTCGCTCCGGTTGTAGAAACATCTACAATTTCACCACCCACATTAAAGACTGATTTCTTTATAATAAACGGATTATTTTTATCCCGAATATCTACTCGCATAAAATCACCATTTGCCAAACCCACACCAAACTCTTTATGATTATTCGAGTAAATATCATAATGAATTGCCGTTATTGGTGCATCAAATGTCATGAACAAACCTTCTTTATAATTAGTTGCACAATCAATATAACGTAATTCATTTCCTTTAGTATAGAAAATATATTTAGCATAATTACCTGCCGAGTTACTAGAAGTTATCAAAATCTTATTATCCTTTGTCAATTGTACCGGACTCTCCGTTTTTTTCACATATGAATTATTTATAGCTAATGCATAATAAGCAGGCGGATTAATATCCAACACAAAATCCCCGATATAAGTTTTCTCATCTTCATTATAAATCATCCTATACAACTTTAAGGTATAAGGGTTTAGCCACTCATCTCCTTTTTCGCTTATAGCTAATACTTCAGAATTTTCACCCATATCCCAAGGTGTAACAGCATGTCCTGTTCCGACAAAAGTTACCGGAAAAATGGCCCCCATTGACGCAGCAACTACTGAATGATTAATTGTTAATACCCTATGATTTTTCCGGTCATAAGCTAAGCGCTGTGAAGTCCAGTTACTTGTTTGTCCATTACCTATAAAATCAACTTCATATCCCTTACTATCTATTTCATAAGGTTCTGTCAAGAATTTTCCCCCTAAATAATTTTCTGAAAACAATCGACGAAACAAACGTCCATCTTCCGCCACCAAAAAAGTAATCCGATTGGAATAAAAAGCATCTACAATACTAAAATTCGCCGGTGTTCCATCTAAAAATTCATCTTTCAAATCACTAGCTTTTTTCAAATTTTCATTACTAACTTCATAGGCAACCTTATCAGTAAGTACTAATGTCGCTAATGAATAAACAGAAATAGAAGGAGCCAAATGGTCTAATAGCTTCCGAGGATTTCCAGGAATTATTTCTCCATTCATCTTCTGAAAAATCCCGATTGTATTCTCAAAAGTCGTATCCACCTTATTCCCATTATTTTTCTTTATCAATCGCTGATAAGAAAGTTTTGAATTTTCCCCGTCTTTAGAAAGAATCATCCAATTCCCCTTACCATATTTAGGAATAAAATTATATAACACCTTCGTCATATACCGTAGGCCTGTGGAATTTTCTATCACACTATAAGTTCCGGTCAAAAATGATGATGGATATTCAGTCAATCCTAACTTATCCATTGCCTCATTTGTTGGCACATTAAAATCTTTTTCAGTACATAAGACAACCCCATTAAGCTTCCATTCATAACTCAAATCAGCCATTCTCTCCAAAGAATCTGCAGTATTAAAACGAAAACTCCCTTTCATAATCGTTGTATCATCTTCATAACAATAAATATGATTAGGCGATTTAAACAAGAAAGTTGGAGCTGATTCCGGCAGATAGGAATAATTTCCCTCATCCTCAAAACATCCTGCTAACAACCAAGCAGAAAATAACGACAGTAATATATATTTCGTCTTCATAAAATAATCTATAAAAAAATTATAACGCAACCTCCATTGGTTCATTGTCCTCATCCAATATCACTGGATTTTGCCGTAATAACCAATTTTTAAACTCTAATGTCAATTGAATTGCCTTATCTGGATGCTCTCGTATCAACTCTTCACTCATCTCCGCTTTTTTATCAATCTCATTCAAAAACAATTTATACTTTTTAGTAGAATAATCTCCTAATAAATTGCTTGTCACTTCATCATTCCACCATGTCGGTTTTGCTGTCGCTGTCGTTAAAATTAATTTAGCCCGAGTACGTTCAACCTGTCCCAATTTCAAATTTTCATTAGGAATAATCTCCACAACTAAAGTTACTCCATTCTCCATCACCTCCAACCGAGTACTACGATGAAATTTTATATAAATCACATCTCTTATATCATTAGAATCCTTACTGATAGTATTTGTATGAAACGTGTATTCTGGATCAATTGTATATTCATCAGCATTTGCAGTTGTCTCTTCTTCAACAACTTTCAACCGAAACGTTTGGTCTTCCTTTAAAGAGTCACCGGAAAGTAATATTGCCAAAGGAGCTTCAATATTTTGTGTTCCATCAGGATAAAAGAAAAAGGAAGCCACAGTGGAATCAGCCTGAGCCAAGCCAGGATATACTTCATTTATATAAAATTTCTCAAAATAAATTTCATTTCCATCTGTAAAAACCTCGATCTCTCTTTCGTCACATGCCCCAAATACAACGACGAACAAGACTACCAATACAATATATAGTTTTTTCATCTCACTTCATTTTAAGTTTTACATTGATTGACTTTCCGGCATGGGCACAACAGCCTCTTGACGTTTAAAAGAACGTTTTATTCCTTTTCCAAAATCTACTTCTGCATTCAATCGTTTATAGAGATAGAATAATTGTCCTTCAGAAATCCACTCCCTACGAGCATCGATAATTAGTTCTTTCACAAAATCATCCCAACGACTAAAAGAAACATCATCCCAACATCCCCTCGCTTGACGAATGTCGTTTAATATTCGGGCTGCATCTGTCCAATTTCCTTTCCGAGCATAACTTTCAGCCATAATATATTGCATTTCCGTAGCACGAATAACAGGAAGAATTGTCACATTTTTACTACGCATAGCCTCATCCTCATGACAAAACCATTTACCGGAAACAGGTTGCTTATTATTAGCTAAAAATATCATTTTGGTATGCCGAATATCACTTACCGATTCATCAATTCCCTTACTGGACTTAAAAATATCATCTACTCTTACCACAAAGTATTGGGCTCCGGCTCCCTTAGATTCTTTCAAAAAATGCATACCTAAATTCAATTCTTCATAAGCCTTCTCATTATATAAAGCAAAAATCAAATTATCAACTAAACGCAAGTTAGACTTACCTTCAAAAGTCGCAAAACTATTATCTGCCCCAGACATTATCCCTGTTGTTTTAAATTCATAAAACGTGAATTTATCCCACTGACTAGCCTCATACTTAAATTTCAACACTTCATCAGCGGCCTCAAATGCCTCATCATATTTTCCTGCATATTGATAAGCTCTAGCTAGTAAAGCCGTCATCGAATAATAATTCAATCTATACCCCCGCCCTTTAAAAAAATCAGACAATGCTCTTGGAGTACTCGCCAGCGTGGTAAAAGAAGGAAATTTATTATAAAAACGAGCATCTCCCGTACACACAGCATTCATTGCAAGTGCTGAAGTATCAAAATCATAAACAAGTTCTTTTGCTTTTTCTAGATCTGCAATAACTTTATCTATACATTCATTTACAGATATTCCTGCTGGCTGAATATTGGGATATTGTTCCACATAAGGAACATAATTTGCACCATCATCACTTATTGGAGCCGGAGCAAATAACCGTAACATATCAAACTGCACCAACGCCCGACAAGCGTACGCTTCTCCCAAAATCATATTTCGTTCCATCTCTCCAAATTCAAATAATTCTGGAGTTGTATTTTCGACAAGATTTTGTATCAAATTATTGGCATTAGCTACAACATTATAAGCAGCCAACCAAGTCTCTTCTATCCGAGAAGCCACTTGAGTTTGCCCATAATCCATTTTACCATAAGCTTGATACTCTGTCATAACATTATTCTCAGGACTCAAATCATATTGTTGAGAAAAACCGTCTAACATCGCAAAAGCTAAATTTTTTCCGTACAAAGAAGCTTTTCCCATATTCTTATACAATCCGTTCAGAGTCGAACGATACCCTTCAGCTGTACTGAATATCTGTTCTTCTGTCGCCTGTGTTATAGGTTTCAAATCCAGCCAACTTTCACAAGATGAAAGAATAAAAACCGTAGCAAATAATAATAATTTTATATGTATTTTCATCTTTTTTATTTTTAGAATCTAACATTCAAGGTTAAACTATAATTCTTGGCATAAGGATAGCTGATCCCTCGTTCTTCTTTTACACTAGACCAACGTCCTAAATCATTAGCATTAAAACGTAATCCCAAAGAAGCTAAACGCCATTTACTTATTAACGTCACCGGGAAATCATACCCTATAGAGAGACTATTAAAAGATAAATAATTATAATCTTGTACAAAACGAGAAGTCGGACGTACATAAGGTTTCTCTCGAATGTCATAATAAGGAACCCGATCTCCCGGTTGCTTCCAACGTTCGGCCAATACTCGTTTATCTACATTCTTACCAGTAATATCAGCATTCTCCACCCGATTGATCAAAGTCTCGTTATAAGTCTGCCCTCCCCATTGGAAAAGGAAAGAAGCATTCAAAAAGAAACCTTTATAAGAAACATTAAAACCAAAAGCTCCTTGTGCATCTGGAGTTTCATCTCCCACAACAACTTGATCATTTGCATCCCAAGTATATGTACTAGTTCCATTTTTTTTGATAAATTTTTCTTTACCACTAGCAGGATCAATACCAGCAGAACGAACAGCATAAATAGCAGTAGTTGATGCTCCAACCGTATATCTTTTCAATGGAGCACTACGCAAATCTGCATAATAACCATAATCATTCAAATTATTATAATTCTCATCCAAAGCTTTATTATAAGCTTCCGCAGCTTTACCTAATTTTGTAATCTCATTATGGTTCGTCGCAATATTTCCAATTACCGTAACCATCCAATCTTTATCTCTATACAAAGTTGCCCTCAAGTCAAACTCAAAACCTTTATTAACAACAGTTCCAGCATTTGAATAATAAGTTGTAAAGCCTGAAGACTGACGAATTGATGTCTCATCAATCATATCTTCAGTTTCCTTATGGTAATAATTTGCTTTTACATCCAAAATTCCATCCCACAAACCGAATTCGATTCCGGCATCCAAAGTATTCGTTGTCTCCCATTTCAATTTCTCATTCCCCAAATAATAAAGATAAGAAGCCGGTCCTGTATAATACCAAGCATCACTATCCATTGAATATGTAGTTACTCCTGTATAAGAAGGAAAATTCACCTTCCCCGTACTTCCATAAGATCCACGAATTCTCAACAAAGTAATCATTCCATTATCTCTCAAAAAATTGTAATTATGAATATTCATACCTGCTCCTACAGACCAAAAGGGCGCAAAACGTTTATCTGCACCAAATTGGGATGAACCATCCATTCTCCAAGAACCATCAAAAAGATAAATATCATTATATGAATAGTTTACACTCGCTAATAATCCAAATAAACGAGAATTCGTTTCATTGCGTTTTGTTTTCTCATCCTGCTTAGCAGCAAATTCAGAGCTATGTACACTTCCCATCGGGAAACCAGTAAAAGTCATACGATTAGAGGAAGAATGTGATTCAACTGCTTCAATTCCAGCTGTCGCATTTATAAAATGTTTCTTAAATTGACGATTATACAAAAAAAGTCCTTTAGCCGTCCAATTATATCCCTCAGATAAATCCCGATCTAACTGCCCTTGTTCTTCGATTGGGAATATTTGCGAACCATGATAATACGGGTCTCGCGGATCTCTGAATGATTCTGTTTTTGTATCAGTCTTCGTTATACTAAATTGGCCTTTGAATTGCAGACCTTCAGCTAAATACCAATTAACATTAAAGTTATCTATTAACTCATTATAAGTTGACTTTCCGCTATAACTATCTAAAGTAGCTTGATACAAAGGATTGGCAACATCTGATCTTCGTGCAAACGAATAAGATTGTATCAATTTACCTTCATCATCACGAATTCGCAGATAAGGTAACATATCAACATATTGACTAAAACTACCATAAGGAGAATCCTGTGAACGTGTAGAATTATAAGAAATATAATTACGAATCTGTAACTTCTTATAACGATAATCTAAAGTTAAGCCCGCACCCATACGATCTCTATAAGAATCCTTCATAACCCCACCATTTGTTTCATACTTCAAATCGACACCGTAACGAATACTCTCAACACCCCCCTCCACATAAATACTATGCTTATGGTTAAACGCATTCCGCAATGGCTGAGCCATCCAATCTGTATCGTATCCTCTCAATACCTGTTGTAATAGATTATTATACTCCATCTCATACTCTGTTGCAAGGCTTTCATTATCCGATTCATATACTCCACACAAACGTTCCAATTCTAATTTTTCCGCTGCATTACAAACATTATAATCAGATAAATCAGGCAATTCCAACGAAAAAGTTCCATTATAACTAACCATCAGTTGTCCCGGCTTTGGAGCTATTGTCGTGATAACCACAACCCCATTTGCTGCACGAGATCCATACATCGCCGTAGCGGCAGCATCTTTCAAAATTGTAAGACTTTCCACCCGGTTCATATCCATATCATACACTTTCTGTACATCCACCTCAAAACCATCCATAATAAATATCGGAAGATTCGGATTATCCTTCAAATCCGTATGCTGCTCCTGTTTCATCTGTTCTATATCCAATCCTTTCTTCATTCCGATACTGGATTCTCCACGAATATTAAACTCCGGTAAGGCATTCGGGTCAGATCCCCACAATGAGTTTTCACGAATTCGGAAAGACGGGTCAAAAGCTTGAATCGCACTAATGATATTTTTATTATTAGTTTTCATTAATTCATCCCTCGTCACTGCCGTAGCATTTCCCGTGAAACTTGATTTTTTAATATTAGAATATCCCGTCACGACCACTTCATCCAATTTTTCCACATCTTCCTCCAGAATCACGTTAATCTCCTTCTGATTCCCAACTTTCACCTCTTTAGAAATCATTCCGATAAAAGAAAACAACAACGTGATATCTTTCTGATCCGGCAACGTAACCTTATACATTCCAGCTGTGTCCGTCACCACCCCGATAGACGATCCCTTGATCAGAACAGTCACGCCCGGTAGAGGGGCTTTTTTACTATCCGTCACCCGTCCTTTAATCGTCCTGGCCTCTTTTTGTTGATTTTGGGGAGCCTCTTTAATAATAATCATATTATTCTCGATCTCCGCCACGAAACCTGTACCAGCCAACGCTTTTGTTAACACGTCAGACAACAACACATTTTGCATGTTAACCGTGATATTTTTCACGGATTTCGTTTTGTTGTAATCGTACAAGAAGCCCATGTCACACTGGCTTTTGATCGCCACGATCAAGTCCTCGATACTCGCATTTCTTAACTCAATACTTACTCGCTGGTTCTGCGAGTGAACCGCTGCATTCAATCCAAAATTGAACACGAACAAAAAAATACAAAGGTGTTTCATCAATAAAAGAATTTTTTGACACCACCTTTTTTGAAAAGGTGTGTACAGTTTACCTCTTTTTTTCATAAATTTGTAAAATCAAAATTAAACAATCAAATAAGCTTGCCGGCTTATATGTAACAGGAGGATATTGCCGTATTCTCCTGTTTCGTTATTTATCTCATTACTTGTACTACTTTTTTATCTATAACAAACTTCACGTCACTCGTGCGCTCGATTAATCGCAACAAGTAACTGAAATCATCAAATCGTCTTAACTCTCCTGAAAATAAAACCTCTTTCACATCCTCGTTCCGGTAGAAGACCTCGAAATCATACCACCTGGACAAAGTGGACAGAATATCCTCCAAACGTTTCTGATTAAAAATATATTTACCATTCTTCCAAGCTACAAACTCCGCCACATCCACTTTTTTCTCAATCGCAATCCCGCTTTCTTTATTATACGCCACTTGCATTCCCGGTTCCAACATGAAACTTTGCTTTCCCCGCTCAAAATCGACTTTCACTTTTCCGGAAACCAGCGTTGTATAATCATTTGCCTCGCTAGCATAGCAACTAATTCCAAAACTTGTTCCCAACACCGTCACTTTCTGCTCCCCGGAATGAACAATAAAAGGCCGATCCACGTCTCGCTGTACCTCAAAATAAGCTTCCCCCTCCAAATACACCTCCCGGGAATTACTAGAAAAAACAACCGGATAGCGTAAACGAGAGGCTGAATTAATCCATACCTTTGTCCCATCTTCCAACTCGATCCGATATTCGCCTCCCTTGGGAACGCTCAGCTTATTATATACAATATCTTGAAGTACATCAGATCTCTTATTCACAGGCAGATAACTTAATAACGTGCTATCCACCTTAATTTGATTTCCTGTTTTCTCTTGTAAAGAATATTGCTGTTCCCCTAACTGATACGTGGACCCGTCCGCCATTTCCAACACGGCATTGTATTGTCCCGGAACAATTTTTTGTACCGCTACGTTTACTTTTTGTTCCGTATTTGCCCGATAGTACACGAACAAACAACAACAAAGCACGATCGCCACAGCTGCCGCAGCACTCATTACCCACATCCAACGCCGTTTCCTTTCAATCTTCCGCTGTCCTTGCACACGCTTTTCAAACACCGCCCAGACATCCTGAATCCCCCCAATCCCAACATCCTGCACATTTTCCTGTTGATACATTCTCCTCATTCGCTCGTAGTATTCCCGATGTTCCTGTCCTTCTTTCAGCCATGCCTCAAAACGTTCCTCCTCCACGACGGAAAGCTTTCCCTCGATCTTCCGATAAATCAAACTAGCTGATATTGTGTTGTCTTTCATGGTTTTTACCTTAATAACATCCCTATAACGAAGAGTCATTTATTTTGTGTGACAAAAATTTCAACTTTTTTCAGATAAAATGAAAAATATTTTTTGAAGAACTTCATCCATCTCTCGTAATACTTGTAAACAAGTCTCGCTGATGTCTCACTGATATATTCATTTAATTTCAAGATAAAATCAAATAAAAATCCACAATCTGTATCATTGACCTATCGTTAACCTCTTAGCGAGACACGAAAGAAACTATAACGAAAATATCCTGCAAATACCCTAACGATACAAACAAATAGAGCTATTTGTTTTTCAGAAACATATAAACCAGAATAGAGGTATCCACCTCTTCTGCAAGAATTTCTCGCAATTTTTTATACCCCCTAGACACCTGTGTACGAATCGTGTTAATCGTGATTCCTAATTCTTCTGCAATCTCATGATACTTCTTTCCTTCCAGTACATTCAATTTAATAATCAACCTGCATTGTTTCGGTAGGCTCTCTATAGCTAAATTCACTTTATCATACACTTGCTCATCAATCTCTTCATCCACATCAGGAACACTAATCATGGCCTCTGCCATCAAGAATTTATATTTATCCTCCACTTGCAAATGGCGAAGATAATCCACTGCTGCATTACGGGCAACCTTATAAAACCATGATTTTAGCTGGAAATTATCAGGTAGAGAACGACTGCTTTCAAATAATTTAAAGAAAATATCCTGTACAATATCTTTTGCAACATCCTCATCCCCAACATGACGCACAACAAACACGACAAGTGGCTGATAGTATTTTTTAAATACGATCTCATAAATTCGGGTATCTCGCCTCCGCAATCCCGAAACATACGACCGATCCTCATTTAAATTCACATCCAACTTGTTACGTCTTAACTAATCCACTATTCACAAATCAATAAATGAACGTTTA
>UMEX01030418.1_pt1 | contig 12432 bp, 7 predicted proteins | sample 1964871 | NCBI WGS metagenome assembly UMEX01 (sample SAMEA4836032, study PRJEB28245) | human gut metagenome | biome: gut microbiome; material: fecal sample | place: Denmark | collected 2008
GAGATCCGAAAAGGGACTTGAAAAAGTCACTTTTCGGATCTCCTGCATTTTATAATTTATTTTTACAAATACTTTCTTGTTTAGTTAATTTAATGATAACCAGTTGTTAATATTTTGAAGTCGGTAGAATGAACATTTTAGAGAGGTCGGCTCGTTAAATAATATCTAATCAAAATCGGCTTCTCTCTTTCTCTCTCTTCGTATTCTGGAATATTTTTTTAATTTTGTTTTCACCCAGATACGGGGGTGAATTGTATTATATATGAGAAGCGATATTTTTATCATTAAACGTTCGTTTAATAATATTCACAAATTCCTCTAAAGACTTTATACCTTCTTTTTGTTAACCATTGGTATTCAGTTCTTTCCTTTTTTACCTTGTCCTTTGTTTTTCCCATAAATTTGCTCTCAACAATCGAAGGTATAATGAATGATTTGATACCAAGATTAGATATTTCTCGTTTGATTGTCAAAGATTTAAATGGAGAGATTAAAGAATCGGAAAAGCAAGAGCTGAAAGAGTGGATTAATGAAAGTGAAGAGAATAAAGCGTTGTATTTAAGAGTGCGGGAACGAGAGAATCGGAATCAGCGATTGGAGGTGATCCGGAAATTGAACAAACAAGCAGCTTGGCGAGAAGTAGAACGTAAAACAAGAAAAAGTCAGCATTTTATATCCGGGTGGCTTTATAAGGGGATTGCTGTGGCAATACCGGTGATTTTATTATTCTGTTTATATTATTATAGATCGGGAGAGGTGGATTTGGAGGTAGTAAAACAAGAACATCGGGAAATTCATCCGGGAGAAATAAAGGCAGAATTGATTCTGGCTAATGGGCAACGTTTGGCTCTTGATGCGAAAAAGGAAAATCCAGTGGAATCAGATTTGGATGGAGTAAAAATATTAAAGGAAAATCAGGGGATCCGTTATGAGTGTGAGGATTTGGAGGGGGAGGTCCCGTATCATGAATTGAGGGTTCCAAGAGGTGGGGAGTACCCGATTACGTTGGAGGACGGGACGGAAGTGTATTTTAATTCGGAGACAAGATTTCGTTATCCTGTGAAGTTTGGGGAGCGGGAGCGTAAAGTTTTTCTGGTAGGGGAGGCTTATTTTAAGGTGAAACGGGAGGCTGACCGACCTTTTATCGTGGAAATAGGGGAAAATCGTATAGAAGTACTTGGAACCGAATTTAATGCACGTTATTACCCGGAAGAGAATAAGCAAATGACCACGCTTGTTTCGGGGAAAGTGAAATTTATTTCAAAAGATGATAAAAGTCTTGTGCTTGCTCCGGGAGAACAGGCGGTTCTGACCGATGAAGGTATTTTGTCCCGTAAAACGGTTGATATTACCCTATATACAGCTTGGAAGGACGGGAATTTCGTATTTCGCAAACAGCGATTGGAAGAAGTACTGAACACATTGGCTCGTTGGTATGATGTAGATATTTTCTATGAAGATGTTTCTCGGAAGGATATTGAATTTACCGGGAATATTCAGCGATTCGAACGTTTTGAAGAGATTGTTGGGCTTTTGCAGATGACAGGTGATACGGAATTTGAGGTAAAAGGGAAAAGTATTTTCGTGAGGCGTAAATAAAGAACGAGGTATTTGCACTACCTCGTCCTTAAATCCGGTAAAATCCGGGATTGTTATATTTTAAAACTTTACAAATGTATGAAAAAAACAGGTAATTGTGTCCATCTTCGGATTAGATGGTTGTTAAAAATGTGGTTAGCTATGAGGTTTTTAATGTTTTTTCTACTCTTAAGCGTTGTACCGGTTTCGGCGTCGGTATTTGGTCAGGATGCTAAAGTGTCTTTGCAGGTAGAAAAGGCATCTCTTGAAAAGGTAATGAGCATTTTGGAGAAATCCACGGATTACAGGTTTGTCTACCAAAACAGTCAGGTGGAATCTGTGGGTAATTTGACCTTGAACTTCAAGGATTCCGACATTCGGGAGGTGATGACGGAATGTTTAAGAGGGTCCGGTTTGACGTTTAGCGTGGTAGGCGTGAATGTCGTGATTGTTCCGTTGGGAGAGAAACCACAGGTGCAAAAGGAGAACAAGAAAGAAAAACAAGTGAAAGGACGGGTTACGGATAAGGAAGGACTTCCAATACCGGGAGTTTCCGTATTGATTGATAGTACCACGTTGGGTGTGGTAACGGATATCGAGGGAAATTACGTGTTGACCTATCCGGAAATGAGTAATGTGCGTTTACGTTTTTCTTTTATCGGGATGCAGACGAAATACGTGACGGTGGGTAACAACACGGTTATTAACGTGGTTCTGGAAGAGGAAGTGAATCGTTTGGAAGAGGTGGTGGCCGTCGGGTACGGAACCACGAAAGCAAAGGATATGACCGGGGCGGTATCTCGTTTAGGGAAGAAAGAAATCGAAACGGCACCGATGGGGGCTTCTATTCAATCCATGTTGCAGGGACGGGCTCCGGGTGTGAACGTGATGATTGGTTCGGCATCTCCGACCTCGCCGGTATCGGTGATTATCCGGGGATCTTCTTCTTTGTCCGGAGATTCTCAACCGTTGTGGGTGATTGACGGGGTTCCCGAATATTCGGCTGGGACTTCCGGTAATATATCCAACACCTTGTATAATTTGAATTTGTCGGATGTAGAGACAATAGATATTCTAAAAGATGCATCCGCCACGGCAATTTATGGTTCGAGAGCTGCAAACGGGGTTGTATTGGTGACAACTAAACGAGGGAAAAAAGGTATGACTCCGACACTGGAATTTTCTGCCCGTTACGGGATTCAGACGATGAATGCGAATGATTTCGGGGTGTTGAATGCCGAAGAATATATTGCCTTATCAAAAGCTGCCGTGCGAGCTAGTTTCTTCACGAGAGGAACCTTGGATTATTTTACCCGGAAGTATATTGATGAGGCGAAATTTAACGCTGCCACGAATAATAGTCAATTTGATTTGGAGACATTAGTGGATGATTTCTTCTTGGAGGATGCTTATTATGATGGTGATACCGATTGGTGGGATTTGATGACACATAATGCCGCAACGCAGGATTATAGTTTGGGAATCCGCGGGGGATCGAAAGAATCGTCTTATAATGCTTCTTTCTTTTATAAAGATCAGAAAGGAATCGTGCAAGGTGGTAGCTCTAAGTTGTTAGGTGGTAGTTTCAATTTTGATGCCTCTGTTCGGGAGGTGATTCGTTTCAAATTGGGCTTGCGGGCAACATCCCGTGTGACGAATGACAAGGATGATATGATCAGTACAATTTTGGATATGCGCCCGGATTACCCGGCTTATCTGGAAGACGGATCGATCAATATGATCAGTTATTACGTGGAGAATCCTCTTTTCTCGTTGAAAAATACGAAAGAAGGGAAAGGAAAAAATTTCACGGGATCATTGGGGTTGGAATGGGATATTATTCCCGGGCTTACTTTACGGACGAACGGGACGTTGAAGTATGGTATTAATAAGAATTTGACTTACGACCGTAAATATTATGATGACGGAACAAGTTCTTCAACGGTTTCTAAGAATGAATCATATACCTATGTATGGGATAACACGTTGAATTATCTTAACACGTTTGGAGATCATAATCTGGTCGGTTTGTTGGGATTCTCCATTGAGAAGTACGAATCAGACGGATTGTCGGCATCAGGTTCGAATTTCCCGGATGATGAGGTATTGACGAATTTGGGTAGTGCGGCAACTAAAAACTCGATAGCTTCAAGTTATGCTTCTAACACGTTGGTTTCTACTTTTGCCCGTGTGGAGTATAAATTCAAAAATCGTTATCTTGCGACGTTTACTTTCCGTGCGGATGGTTCTTCTAAATTCGGGCCGGATAAACGTTGGGGATATTTCCCATCGGGAGCTTTAGCTTGGATTATTTCCGACGAGAGTTTCTTGAAAGATTATTCTCATATTGTTTCTTACTTGAAATTGAGAGCTTCTATCGGAAAGACCGGATCACAGAATTTGGGTAATTATGACTGGAGAACATTGATGGGATCAGCGACGTACAATAACGCACCGGGAATAAAGCCCTCTTCGCTGGGGAATGATATTTTACAATGGGAATCTCAGGTACAAAAAGAAATTGGTTTGGATTACGGATTCTGGGATGATCGTATCCGGGGATCTATCGGTTATTACCAGAAAAAGGTCGATAACTTGTTGTACAGTGATCCTGTACCTTATTCATCTTCTTTCTCTTCAGTAACCCAGAATATTGGTTCTTTGAAGAATAATGGTTTCGAGTTTGACGTTAAAGTGGATATTATCAAGAATGCTCAGAAGGATTTGACTTGGGATTTTGATTTCAACGTGGCTAGAAATGTTACGACACTGGAAAAATTGAATAGTGAGGATGAGTATTTTGGTGGTGGGGCATATCAATATTTCAAAATTGATGTTGGAGGAAAAACCGGAATCTTGTATGGTTACAAGTATGGTGGTCGATTGATCCGGACAAATGAGGAGTTGGTGGCCTTGAAAACGGTGAATCCGGAAACAGGACAACAGCAATATTACCGGGATAATAATAATTATGAACGTCCGGGAGACTTGTACATCATGGATTTGGATGGAGACGGACAGATCACGGCTGATGGTGACCGTACAGAAATAGGTAATGCGAATCCCGATTTCTTCGGGGGATTCGGTACTACGGTTTATTGGAAAGGATTGATGGTGAACGCCACCTTTACTTATTCGGTCGGGGCTGATCGTTTCTATGATGAAGAAAAAAATAGTGCCGGGGATATGAACGTGTACAATACATCCAAGAACGTGTTGAAGTCTTGGACGATGAATCCGGGTGTGGATCGGGGTTATCCAAGAGCCATGTATTATGGTTGGGGATCAAATTCCATTATCACGGATCGCTATGTTCACGATGCATCTTTCATGAGATTATCCGCTTTGAATATTAGTTATCGTTTGCCTCGTCGTTTATTCGGTTCCAGCATAGTGAATGCGATTGATATAACATTCCAAGCAACGAATTTGTTCACTTGGACGAAATATCCGGGAATGGACCCGCAGGGAAACTTCAGCACGTCTTACAGTGCATTTTATAATATGGGTATTGATTACAGCTCTTACCCGTCAGCAAGAACCTACAATTTGGGAATAAAAATAACTTTAAAATAAGATATGATGAAGAGATTAAGTTATTATATCATGTTGTTGGGGATCGTGTTCTTTACTTCATGTGAGGATTTTTTGGATCAGGTTCCCAAACATAATTTGACACTGGATAATGCCGTCACGGATTATAGTGGGGCAAAAAATATTCTGAACGGGATGTACTCGATTGTAGCTTCCAACTCTGCATTCGGAGGTGCGACTTGGTGTCGCTTGTCTTCACAGGGAGGATTTTACTCGTCATACACGGTTAATTTTAATATGGCCTATAAAGAAGGTTCTAATGACATGGATGGAACTTGGCAGGCCTTGTATTCTTTGGTGAACTCTGCAAATGCGGCAATAGAGGCGATCTCAAACTTGGCAGAGAATAAGTTTCCGACACCGGAACGTAAGCAGGAAATGTTGGCTGAAGCCCGGTGTATGCGGGGCTGGGCTTACACGAATTTGTTCTGGTTGTTCGGGAGATGGTGGGATGCGGATGATTCGGCTTATGGAATTTTGTATCGGGATAAAATGTCAAATTTGAGTAATCTGCAGGTACCTCGTAGTAGTGTCGGGGAATCGTACACGAAGATCTTTGAAGATTTGGATGATGCAATCGCCAATATGCCGGACTTCACGACTTCTCGTAGTTTATCCCGTCAGATGGCACAGGTGTTGAAGGCAAAAATCTTACTTTATCGAGGGGCAATGCGTGGTTCTACGCAAGATTTGAAGGATGCGTTGACACTAGTGGAGACTGTAAAACGGGATGCACCTTCCGGTTGGCAGATGGAATCGGATATAGCAGCCATGTATGAAGTGGGTTGGGATTCGAAAGAGGTCTTGTGGGCAAGGTATTTGGGAGATTTTGCCAGTACGACGAGTTACGAGTTTGACTATTCGTATAATATCGGTTATAATAATACCTATTCGGATATTGCAACCGGGTGGCTGGAAGAAGATCCCCGTTACGAGGTTGTCATGGATTCCGCCCGGGCTCCCGAGACTTGGGATACAAAGATGGTGTTTACTCCGGTGAAATTATATCATGGAGGACGGTATGATGCGAAAGATGCTCCATACGCGACCTATTATTTCCGCTATGCCGAGTTGTATCTTATGGAATCTGAGTTGAAAGCCCGTTTGGATGATTATTCTTTGGAAGAAGCATTGAAGCCTTTGAATGATATGCGGGCATGCCGGACAAACCCTGTGTTACCAGCTTTATCTCCCGGAAGTAAGAAAGATTTGTTGAGAGCGATATTCCGGGAAATCTGGGTAGAACAGTTCTTGGAAAATGGAAGCGAGTATTTTGCCTCTTTGCGATTTATAAATGACACGGATGCCAGTGCGGCCCAGAATAAACCTTGGATATATACGCTGAAACCGGATGTGAATTTCACGGAAAATCAGTATTGTTGGCCGATCCCAGAGAACGAACGGTTAAAAAATCCTCTGGCAGTACAGAATCCGGAACTTGGTAATTGATGTTTGACAAAACAAGTAAATATATGAGATTTATGAGAAATTTGTGGTTTATATTCATTCTGATTATAGCTTTTATGGCATGTTCCGATGATAAGGATGTGCTGGCGCCTGTACCGAATGATGTGACGCTGAATGAACTGGAGTTGGATCGTTTTACTCATGCGATCCCGGACGGCGGCTTTACTTCGAAAGCGGCTCACAGGAATTCCGTAACGTTTAATACAAAGAAAAATAATGACGGGACGTATGCTGGGTTTGCTTATTCGAACCGGAATAACCGTTCCTTTACGTGGACGGCTACTCAAGAGGCTTTGGATTCAAATATTTATAGTGTGTACACAAGATTTCCCAATGCGAATGAAGTATATGCTGTTGGACGGGTTGAGGGCGATGATACTTATTTTACGCTGGGAACTCCGGCCGTGGTAGAACATATTTTAGTGGCCAATACGACTTATACTTATTTGGCATTAGTATATGGGGATCAGTACGGAACAGAAGAAGAGCCGGTTGCTAATCCCAATATTCCGGGTAGTGCGAATAAAAAAGGGGTATGGTTCACGAATGTTCCGGGAGGTGTGAAGAAGATGGTGGATGACGATAAGGATTTCTACAAATTGATCATTACGGGATATAACGGAGAGACAGAAACCGGTCAGGTAGAGTTTTATTTGTGTACCCGAAAGGGTGATCCGAATCATCCGGATTGGAGCTTGGTGATTAACGATTGGTATAAGGTGGATTTAAGTTCCTTGGGAGAAGTGTCGAAAGTTGTATTCCATGTGGCATCATCGGATATAGAGGCCGGAACCGGTCGGATGAGGACCCCACCGTATTTCTGTCTTGACGGGATTAGGATTAAAGAATAAATTCAATGAACAGGGACTGGCCAAAAAGTCATTAGATTTCAAAAAACTCCTCCGTCACTTCGTGCCACCTCCTCTATAAACAGAGGAGGAGCTGGTGACTCATTCTGAAGATAGAGAGTATTTCAACTCTCCCTCTGTTTATAGAGGGAGTACCCCGAAGGGGGGAGGGAGTTGGAGAAATGACTTTGAGGACAGCCCCTGTATAATATGAATAAAAATTACTGTATGAAAAGAATTGTGTGTTTATTGATATGCGTATGTAGCTATTTTCAGCTATTTTCGCAAGGAGTCGATTTTAAGCAAATCACGCTGAAGGAGGCTTTGGAGCAAGCAAAAGCTCAAGGAAAGATGGTGTTTATGGATTGTTACACGACGTGGTGCGGCCCTTGTAAAATGATGACGGAGGAGGTATTCCCTCAAAAGGAAGCTGGGGACTTTTTTAATGCTCATTTCGTGAATGTCAAGTTTGATATGGAGAAAGGAGAAGGAAAGGAACTTTCCAAGCAATTTAAAATACGGGCATACCCGACCTTTTTACTTTTGAATCCGGAGGGGAAGGAAACGTATCGGGTTGTTGGAGGCGGAGAACTTCAAGAGTTCATTCTTCGGGTAAAGAGAGGTTTGCAGAAAGAAAATACATTGGAGGTATTGGAAAAGGAGTACAAGACCGGAAAGATGACGAAAAAACGTATGTTGGATTATGTATTGACGTTACAAGATACCTATGATAATGAACGTTTAAAAGTGGTGGCGGATGAATTGGTAAAGCGTTTGACTTCTAAAGAAAAAATGGCTAAGCCTTATTGGGTAATATACGAGGATAGTTTCCTTTCTCCTTTGACATCCGATAATTTTGCTTTTCTGTTAAAGAATAAAGCGGCTTTTGAAAAGAGTATCGGGGAAGAAAAAGTAAATCAGAAAATTGCTTCTGCCTATTCCGGTATGTTATATAGTTATGTTGCTGGGTTTGCAAAGAAAGAGGATGTCGGGCGGTTGGATGTGATGCAACAGCAATTGAATGAATATGACCTGTCGGGTAAGGAATACCTTCGAACTAAATTGGCCTTGGCTTATGCCCGTTGTAATGAGGATGTAAATGAGATGATTTCAATTTTGGAACGGGAAGTACAGAATTTGCCGCAGGCAGAGCTGTGGACTTTGGCAACCTCTTTGCAATTTGTGGAGAAAAAGGGAGATAAACAGCAATGGCAAAGAATTGCTGCATTGGGAGATCAGTTCGTGGAATCGGCAGCCGGAGAAGATTTAAAAGGATATTTGAAATCTTTTTTCAGTCGTTTTAAGAAGTTGGCTTCTGTCGGAGTGTATTGGGAGGATCTGACTTTGGAACAAGCTTTGAAGAAAGCGGAAAGGGCAAAAAGTATGGTATTCCTGGATTGTTACACTTCTTGGTGTGGTCCTTGTAAATACATGACTTCAAATGTGTTCCCGCAGGAGATTGTGGGTGATTATTTTAACGAGCATTTTGTGTGTCTCAAGGTTGATATGGAGAAAGGTGAAGGGCCGGAATTAGCCAAACGTTACAGCATACGAGCTTTCCCGACGTTCTTGATTTTACGTCCTGATGGTAGCGTGTATCACAAATTACTCGGTTCCGGTGAGGCGGATGAATTTTTGAGACGTGTACAGGAAGGAATGGTAGAAGAGAATTCCACGGGGTATCTGGACCGATTGTATGAAGAAGGAAATCGGGATAAGGCTTTCCTATCAAGGTATATTCAGTCTCTGTTGTCTATATATGAGGAGAATAAGGCGAAGGAAGTGAGTGCTGTCCTATTGGGATTGTTGGATGAGTCTGAAAAGGTGGATAGTAGTTACTGGTTTATTTTTGAGAGTCCGGCGTTGACTAAAAAGGGAACAGATCATTTTAAATATTTGGTAGATCATCGGGAGGAGTTCATCCGGTCTTTGGGTAAAACGAAGGTTGATAATAAGTTATATGCCGTGTATTATAATCAGTTGAGTTATATCTTGAAAGGGTATGATAAAAAAAGTACAATAGAAGATGTGGTAAACATGAAAAACGAGATTAAATCTTTTAAGTTGGAAAAACGAAAAGAGTTGTCTGCATGTATTGATATAACGGAAGCCTATCTGAAGAAAGATGTAAAGGGCTTGTATAGCCGTTGTAAAAAAGGATTTAAATTGTTTCATGATGACGAAGCGATGAATATTGCGTTCCCGGTATTAAAATATCTGAAAACGGAAATGGAATCAGAGGAGGATTTACAAAAGTTGGTTCTCATGTTGGAGGCAAATATAGAAAATGAGTCTCTGAGAGAATATATTTCAATGAATACAGGGCAATAGTTTGTGTGTGAATGAGAATTATTTTCTTGTAATTAATATTGTCTGTTGTTTGTGTTAAGGGGCTATATAGCCCCTTAAATTTATAAATAGATTTTAATTTTATAAAGAAAAAGAGACTATATTGAAACATAATGAAATAAATCATTTCGTTTTTACATTTTCATTTCTATCTTTGTTTTACGTAAAGAGGAAATAAATAAAGCGTAAGTGTATGCAGGAACAAACTTCAATAAAAATCCAAGGATTAACGGTTGGTGACAGAAAAGTGTATCAACAGATCTTTGATACTTTTTATCATAGTTTGTGTTTGTTCACGCACCGTTTTATTGATGATCTTTCTGTTTGTGAGGATTGTGTGCAAGAGGCGTTTATTTCCTTGTGGGATAATCGGGAGGAAATGGCATCCGCGGCTCATGTGAAATCCTTTTTGTATCAAGTCAGCCGTAATAACGCACTGAATCATTTGAAACATGAGCGGGTGAAGAGTGAGTATATGGCCAAAGGAGTGCAGGAACTGGAATCACAGGTTTGTTTTATCAATTACGTGATCGAAGAAGAGGCAGAACGGATATTGGCTGAGACAGAACAAGAATTGGCACCGAAATGCAGGGAAATTTTCAAGCTTGCCATGCAAGGGAAAGATAACGAGGAAATTGCGCGCTTGTTGGGAGTCTCGGAGAACACTGTGAAAACGCAGAAAAAGATCGCCTATAAAAAGTTAAAACAAAAAATAGCAGAAGTAACGATGTTACTCCTACTATTGAATCAAGTGGTTGGTGAGTGATTACGGTTTTTGATAAACCCATTTTATAGCATCTCCCACAACCCATTGTCCGGGTAAACCGATATCATATAGGGAGACCGAGCATTCTCCTTCTGGTAACATAAATTCTCCAATGAACACCCATTTGGAAGTTTGGGGTGCATGGACTTTAATCTTTTTTTCTCTGTTGTTGTAGGATATGGAGTAGCAATATTGTATGTCCCGAATGGGTTCTTGGGTAATCATACTTCTACTGCGTTCGTGACGATGAGAGATATTTGGAATATAAGCATATATCTTGTATTTACCTTTTTTGTTAATGGGAGTTGTCCAGGTCAGTAAACCTTCTCCTTTACTTGTTCTTTTTCTGAGACAGCTCAAACAATATTCTCCGAAACAGTCGGGCATAAGTGTGTATTCCCAATGGGATACTGCTGTAGAGGAATGCGTGTGGTGATTATGATCTAGCCTTAGGAAACGTTTTAGCCAGGGGGCTGGAGGATCCGTGATTTGAAAATTGTTATCCTCGTTATCAACGATGATTTCATTTTTGGGAGGAAAGAAGATTGTGGGAGAGATGGATTCTTCCCCAGTGATGGTGTCTCTGGTGGATTCTATTCCTTTTTCTAGCGTGATCGTCTTATCATGAAAATTAAAAATGTTTGGACGGTTTTTTGACAACCCGGTATAAATGCTATGTGAAATAACTGGATTCGGACATATAAATATAATTTTTTTGGCTTCTCTGGCTTTCACAGAAAATGTGCGAGGTGTATAGAGAATCCTGTCGATCTGATGTTCAGGTCCAGCTTTGAAAATGGCAGTTCCTAAGTGCATAGCAATGACTCCATCCACATCACTTTGGTTTAAAACGTCAAATTCCATTCTAAATTTGGTGTGAGGAGTCCAAGGATCTCCTTCTTCTTCTGTGGGTGATAAAATTCGTTTTACCCGAAAGTTTTTTACTTGAAAAGCGGGTAGCTCTTGACAGTCAAAGTATTCCGGGAAAATTTCGGATAGGTGCCATCCAAATTTTTTTGAAAAAGCATCGTCAAAAGTTTGAAAATCAGTTTGTCGGAAACGATTGGTTGTCATAAAATCTTGTACGAATACGTGAAAATCCGTGGAGGTAGTTCCTTTAAGAATGATTTGTGAGAGTAGATCATTTGCTTTTAGTTCATTAATTTGATTTATGATCTCAAAGGAAAGTGTCTTATCCGAGAGAGCTGTCCGATAACTTTTCCCATTTAAATAGTCCAAGGCTTTTTGTTGGGAGTCTAGAGGTGCTGCATTGGGATTTCTGTTTTCCCATGGTCTTTTCACGATCTGATTTAAGAGACTATTGATCGTTGGGTATTTGTGAGAGTAAATATGGTTTATGCAATAAAAAAATAGAGGATTGAAGTTGTATATGTTGTAAATTGATTCGTAATGCCATGTTGTTCCTAACTTTAGGTGGGAGAGTGGGCCTTCTTCCCAAGATGTTAGAATATGTTCATTGTTAAGTCGCCAGTATATACTATATTTGAAAGGTTCAATCCACTCAGATATTTCAAAACGTAACCATTTCTTAGCAAAGGCTCTAATTCTTCCATTTAATATACCGATCCCTCTTTCCGGACACAATACCATTTCGGGTTGTATCATCTCGCTTCCTCCTGTTGCCGGGTGATAGTGGGAGGTGAAGGTAACCGGGGTTTCTACGAGGCGCAAGCGGTTAAATAGATAGGAAGATTTTCTTTCATATTCTATGGTCTCTTTCATATCCCTGATCTTGTCGGGGAGTGAAGTTAATTGTTGTTCAATCGAGGAGAGAACCTCGAAGTTGTTTTTTGACATGTACAGCTCGTA
>UMEX01019376.1_pt1 | contig 12368 bp, 9 predicted proteins | sample 1964871 | NCBI WGS metagenome assembly UMEX01 (sample SAMEA4836032, study PRJEB28245) | human gut metagenome | biome: gut microbiome; material: fecal sample | place: Denmark | collected 2008
GTTTTAAAGAAAAATAGGACTGTAAAACTTTACAGTACCTGTTTGTTCAGGAAGGAGTTTTTATGAAAACAGATAAAAGAAAGATAGTTATTGTAGGCACGGGAATGGTAGGCATGAGCTATGCATACTGCCTGCTAAACCAGTCAGTGTGTGATGAACTGGTATTGATAGATGTGGATAAAAAACGGGCAGAAGGCGAAGCTATGGATTTAAATCATGGACTTGCATTTGCCGGTTCCAGCATGAAAATCTATGCCGGGGAATATAAGGACTGTCAGGACGCAGATCTGGTGGTCATTGCAGCAGGAGTGGCCCAGAAACAGGGGGAGACCCGCCTGGATCTTTTAAAGAGAAATACCCAGGTGTTCCGTTCTGTTATCGAACCGGTGACAGCTTCTGGCTTTAATGGCATATTTCTGGTAGCTACTAATCCGGTGGATATTATGACCCGCATTACATGCACATTGTCTGGTTTTAATCCCCGCCGGGTTTTGGGAAGCGGTACTGCCCTGGATACAGCAAGACTCCGATATCTTTTAGGAGAGTTTTTGCAGGTTGATCCCAGAAATATCCATGCCTATGTGATGGGAGAGCATGGAGACAGCGAATTTGTTCCTTGGAGCCAGGCATTTCTGGCAACTAAGTCCATTTTAGAACTTGACCGGGAACTGGAATCTTCCCTGACCACCCATTTATTCCGTATTGAAGAAGAGGTGCGCACGGCAGCTTACAAGATCATTGAGGCAAAGAAAGCAACTTACTATGGCATCGGTATGGCACTGACCCGCATTACCAAGGCTATTTTAGGGGATGAGCACAGTGTTCTTACGGTATCTGCCGTGCTCAGAGGCGAATATGACCAAAGGGATGTATTTACCGGTGTTCCTTGTATCCTGAATCAGAACGGGGTACAGAGGATATTGCCGTTGTCATTAACGAAAGAAGAAAAAGAGAAATTTGACGCATCCTGTGATATACTAAGAGAAGGCTACGAAGGTATCTTATAGCACATTTATTTATGAAATTGATCCTGTTGTCCGCCTGCGCGGGCTGGTTCAGGATGAATAGATATACATGAGGAGAAAATGAAAATGAAGGTTTTGTTATTAAACGGAAGTCCAAGAAAGAACGGCTGCACCTACACAGCACTGAATGTAGTTGCAGATGCATTAAAGGCAGAAGGAATTGAAACAGAAGTATTCCAGGCCGGTGATCCGGATATGGAAAATGTAAAGGCAGCAGCAGCTAAATTAAAAGAATCTGACGCATTAGTAGTAGGTTCTCCTGTTTACTGGGCATCCCCAAGCGGCCAGATCATCGAATTTATGGACCGTCTGGCATCAGTAGCAGGAAAAGATATGCTCTATAAACCGGCAGCTGCCGTAGCTTCCGCCAGAAGGGCCGGAACTACTGCTACTTTAGATGTGCTTACCAAATATTTTTCCTATCACCAGATGCCGGTCGTATCTTCCTGTTACTGGAACATGGTACACGGAAATGCACCAGAAGAAGTAATGAGAGACGAAGAAGGGGTCCAGATCATGCGTGTCCTTGGAAAGAACATGGCATGGCTGTTAAAATGCATCGAAGCAGGAAAGAAAGCTGGTGTGGCTGTTCCAGTGGCAGAGGATAAGGTCAAAACTAATTTTATCCGGTAATCAGATAAAGTATGTAAAATAAAATTGGGAGATGGATCAGAAGCGGTTCATCTCCTTTTTTGATAAACCCAAAATCCCCCTTGCCTAAATGAATATAAAATGCTATAGTAAAACTAAGCTTGATGTTTCTATTAGTTCTAAAGGCATTCGCCATTTTCTTTTGCAAAAAATCTTAGAAATCTTCAATGCTTAAAATCCAACAACAAAGCAGAGAGGATTCCAGGATGATAAAGGCAAAAGGAATCCTCCAAAGAAGTAAGGAGGACAAAATATGGTAAAAAACAGAAGCGTGAAAGAAACAGGGATTATTACAGATGTACCAAATGCAGCGCGGAATTACAAAGACCGTATCTTTCGTATGGTGTTTAGGGAAAAGAAAGCACTTTTAGCATTGTATAATGCTATGAATGAAACGGACTATGAAAGTGAGGACGATCTAAAAGTAACCACATTGGAAAGTGCCCTTTATCTAGAAATGAAAAATGACGTTTCATTTGTTTTATATGATGAATTACTGCTATATGAACACCAGTCAACGAAAAATCCTAATCTTCCCCTGCGCAACCTGTTTTATGTATCGGATGTATATTCAGAGCTGACAAAAGACCTGTTCTTGTATGGAAGCGTCCCGGTACAGATCCCGGAACCGAAATTTGTGGTGTTTTACAATGGTCTGGAAAATATGCAGGAAAGAGAAGTCTTAAAATTGTCCAGCTTATATGCGAAGAAAGCGGAACACATAAGCCTGGAACTGGAAACATTAGTATTAAATGTAAATGTAGGCTATAATAAAATATTAATGGAGCGATGCAGACAATTAAGCGACTATGCCCAGTTTGTAAGCGAAGTCCGGAAACGTCTGAGTAAGAAAATACCACTGTCAGAAGCAGTGAACGAAGCCGTAGAGGCCTGCATCCAAAGAGGGATTCTTGCAGAGTTCCTGAGCAAAAACCGTGCGGAGGTGATCAAAGTGAGTATTTATGAATATGACGAAGAAAAAGTAAAGCGGATGTTTAAAGAAGAGTGCATGAAGCTTGGAATGGAGCAGGGCAAACAGCTTGGAATAGAGCAGGGCAAACAGATTGGAATAGAACAAGGAATAGAACAAGGAATAGAACAAGCAAGAGTGATTTTTCGTCTGTATATCTCTGGAAAATCAGAAGAAGATATCGCCAGAGAAACTGGTGAAACCATTGAAATGATCCATAAAGTTTTGAAGGGATAATGATCATATATGGATTAATACATAGGGAGATGAACTTGATGTGGTTCATCTCCTAAAAAATATTATAGTATTTTTTGATTGAAAGACATAATAAAAAAGCAGAAACCTTTGATACCCAAAAGCTTCCACTCTTTCTTAAGCTGCTGACGGGAATCGGACCCGTGACCTCCGCACTACCAATGCGACGCTCTACCGACTGAGCCACAGCAGCAACTATATGAAATTCGCCGGTTCTGATGAAAATGAAAAGCTGCTGACGGGAATCGGACCCGTGACCTCCGCACTACCAATGCGACGCTCTACCGACTGAGCCACAGCAGCATTTCTTGTTCGTCAGAAGCGAACCTCATATATACTATCATGAGGGATAGATTTTGTCAACGGGAAAATGAAAAAAAGTTCAAAAAGTGTTCATGCAAGCAAGCTTGCAATATACTTTCTCATTCAAACCGGCGCATGGCTGAACTATAAACAAGTAATAATGATACAAAAGCTGTGACTTTACTACAGCCGTAAAATGTGATATGATTTTAAATAATTATGATGACAGATCACGGAGGAACATTTATGGCAGAGAAAGATATGGTAATAGAGACCGAAGAAAAAGAGCCGGTTTCCAAGAACTTTATAGAGCAGGAAATTGACAAGGACCTGGCAGAAGGGGTTTATGACCATGTCCAGACCCGTTTTCCACCAGAACCAAACGGTTATCTGCATATCGGACATGCCAAGTCTATTCTTTTAAACTATGGACTGGCACAGAAATATAATGGTAAATTCAACCTGCGTTTTGATGATACAAACCCTACAAAGGAAAAAAGCGAGTTTGTAGAGTCGATCATGGCAGATGTAAAGTGGTTGGGAGCAGACTTTGAGGACAGACTGTTCTTTGCATCCAACTATTTTGAGAAAATGTATGAGTGTGCTGTTTTTCTTATTAAGAAGGGAAAAGCATTCGTCTGTGACTTAAGCGCAGAGCAGATCAGAGAGTACAGAGGCGATTTCAATACTCCAGGTAAGGAAAGCCCATACAGAAACCGTTCCATCGAAGAGAACCTGCGTCTTTTTGAGGAGATGAAGGAAGGCAAATATCAGGATGGCGAGAAAGTTCTGCGTGCAAAGATCGATATGGCTTCTCCTAATATCAACATGAGAGATCCGGTCATTTACCGTGTGGCTCATATGCACCATCACAATACAGGTGATAAGTGGTGTATCTATCCGATGTATGACTTTGCTCATCCGATCGAAGATGCTGTAGAGCACATTACCCACTCTATCTGTACTTTGGAATTTGAAGATCATCGCCCTCTTTATGACTGGGTAGTAAAAGAGTGTGAATTTGAGAATCCACCTCGTCAGATTGAGTTTGCAAAGCTGTATCTGACTAATGTGGTTACAGGAAAGCGTTATATCAAGAAACTGGTAGAAGATGGTATTGTAGATGGCTGGGATGATCCGCGTCTGGTATCCATCGCTGCACTGCGCAGAAGAGGTTATACACCAGAGTCTATCAAACGTTTTGTAGAGTTAGTTGGCGTTTCCAAGGCAAACAGCTCTGTTGATTATGCGATGCTTGAATACTGCATCCGTGAAGACTTAAAGCTTAAAAAAGCCCGTATGATGGCTGTTTTAGATCCTGTAAAACTGGTGATCGATAACTATCCGGAAGGCCAGGTAGAAGAGCTGGATGTTCCAAACAACCTGGAAAATTCAGAACTGGGAAGCAGAAAGGTTCCATTCAGCCGTGAAGTTTATATCGAAAGAGAAGACTTTATGGAAGAACCGCCTAAGAAATATTTCCGTATGTTCCCGGGAAATGAAGTACGTCTTATGGGCGCTTATTTTGTAAAATGCACTGGCTGTGAAAAAGATGAAAATGGAAATGTAACTGTAGTACATGGAACCTATGATCCTGAGACAAAGAGCGGTTCCGGCTTTGAAGGCAGAAAGGTAAAAGGAACAATCCACTGGGTAGCTGTACCAACTGCAAAGAAGATCGAATGTCGTCTCTATGAGAATATCGTAGATGAGGAAAAGGGCAAGCTGAATGCAGACGGAACCCTGAACTTAAATCCAAATTCTCTTACAATCTTAAAAGAGTGCTATGGTGAGCCTGCTCTTGCACAGGCGGAAGCCTATGACAGCTTCCAGTTTGTAAGAAATGGTTATTTCTGCGCGGACTGCAAGGACAGCACTAAGGAAAATCCTGTATTTAACAGGATCGTTTCTCTGAAGAGTTCTTTCAAACTGCCGAAATAATGAAATGAAGCAAAACAATGAGGCTCTCTGGAAACAGAGAGCTTTTTACGTTGTGAAAAAGGAGACCATCATGGAATTAATGGTGCCTATTGAAAATAAAGACGATACGCCTCTTTATGAGCAGATCTACACCTATATTAAAGGAGAGATCCGCGCAGGAAGGCTTCGCGCCGGAAGCAGACTGCCTTCTACCAGAATCCTTGCAGGCAATCTTCATGTAAGCAGAAGTACCACCCAGTTGGCTTATGAACAGCTGCTGTCTGAGGGGTATATAGAGGCACTTCCCTGTAAAGGTTATTTTGTCTGCCAGATCGAAGAATTGGTAGAGGTAAAATACCAGGGAGAGCTAGAGGAAAAAGAAGAGCAGGATGACCTGAAGCTTTTTCCATGTAAAGTGGATTTTTCTCCAAGAGGTATTGACCTGGACAGCTTCCCTTTTAATACATGGAGAAAATTGAGCAAAAATACCCTGGTAGATGATAATAAAGATATGTTTGCAGTGGGAAATGCACAGGGAGAATACAGCCTGCGCCAGGCCATAAGGGATTATCTTCATTCTGCAAGAGGTGTCCACTGCCGGCCGGAACAGATCTTAGTAGGTGCAGGAAGTGAATATCTTTTAATGCTTCTTTCACAGCTGATCGGGAGAAACACAGGAATTGCCCTGGAAAATCCTACTTATAAGCAGGCGTTCCGTGTATTTGAAAGTTTGGGACATCCAGTTTTTCCGGTGTCCATGGATCGTTGGGGAATGAACGTAAGAGAACTTGAAAAAACACAGGCAGGTATTGCTTATGTTATGCCGTCTCACCAGTATCCAACCGGTATCGTTATCCCGATCAAAAGAAGGCAGGAGCTTTTAAAATGGGCAAAAGCAGAAGAAAGCCGTTATCTTATCGAAGATGATTATGACAGCGAGTTCCGCTACAAAGGCCGTCCGATCCCTGCTCTCCAGGGAATGGATGATAGCCAGAAAGTGATCTACATGGGAACCTTTTCACGTTCCATTGCGCCTGCGATCCGAGTTGGTTTCATGGTCCTTCCAGAGTCTCTTTTAGCCTTATACAGGAAAAAAGCGGGATTTTATGCTTCTACTGTATCCCGTATAGACCAGAATATCCTGACGCATTTTATTACAGAAGGTTACTATGAACGCCATTTAAACAGGATGAGGGCAGTTTACAAAGGAAAACATGATACATTGTTAAATGGCTTAAAAGAACTGGAACCGGTTTTTGATATACAGGGAGAATACGCCGGGATCCATGTGCTTCTAACCCACAAAAAGGGAATGCCGGAAAAAAAGCTGGTGGAAACAGCTGCAAAGGCGGGGGTACGGGTATATGGAATGAGTGATTTTGTGATTGGAGAGGGAAAGAACCGCTTTCCGTCTACTGTTATATTAGGTTATGCCAGCCTGAAAGAAAAAGAGATCATCCAAGGATGCAGACGGCTGGTGCAGGCGTGGATATGATACAGAAAGTGATAAGAACATGAAACTGACTGAAAAACTGGAAAAAATTGGAAATAAAGCAACAAAACAGTGGGTGGCAGTGGCAGCTGCTTTTATACTGGTCTTTCCGGCGGCAGGAGCCTTTGGGACAGGAAATATGCCAGTGGCAGGAAGCCCGGCTTCCGGACAGGAGAAAGCAGAGGACACTGATATAATACAGGCAGGTAAAAATACGGGTGATAGTCTGTCTGAAGATCAACAGAAAACAACAGGAGCTGAAGAGACAATAGAAGAACAATCAGATCCCTTACAGACCAAATATGAAGCAATGTCCCAGGACCAGAAACAGCTGTTAGAAGATCTTCGAAAGTCCATGGAAACAAAAGACATGACCCAGACAGCCAAGCTGTTAGATAAAAAGCAGGAAGTTCTGTCAGAGATGTTTTATGGAACTTTTGAAGGAATGCGGTTTCTTTATGACGGAAACGGTATTTCTGAAAATATAGAGGGTACAGGTCTGGTGCTTACCATGCCAGAGATCCTGTTTTACGGAAACTTTGAAAATGGACAGCCTCAGGGGAGCTGTCTTGCCCTGCAGTTTATTAATGTAGACAGCCCCAGATATAATTATTCTGATGGTATCTGGGAAAATGGCAAAATGAATGGTCAGGGAACAACCGGTTACTGTTATTACGAAAATGTTCCCCAGGGAGAGTATGCCTGGGCTGTAAAAACAGGAGTTTTTGCAGATGACCAGATGGAAGGGGATATCACTTATGAGATCAAGGGAAGTGATGAGGCTATATCCCACTGGAACATGCTCATTTCCCAGGGAAAGATACAGTTAGATGACCGCTGGACCCATTTGGATGATATGGGAGAATACCAGCTGATGTCCTCAGATACAGTCAGCCATGCTTATCTCATTGCAGATGACCAGTTAGAGCAGCTTGTGTGGATGAACCTGTTAGGCTGGGAGTGAAATACAATGTAAAATATGGACAAATGCAGGGGAAATAGATTATAATAAAGTCTAAATGAGAAAACGTTTAAAAGCGGAAAAACTTCCCGCAAGATTAAGTACAAAAAGATTCCAGGAGTACATAGGATGTAAAAGGAGAAGCAGATGAAGTTCAGTGCCGTTTTGACGAAAAAACAGGCAGAAGAAATGCTTGTTTATTTAGGAGATTTATTTACAGAGGTCAGACTTTTAGATATAGAAGCAGTTAAGCATCTGGAAAAGAATTCCCTTTCTTTAAGGGCATTTTGGGAGAAATGTCAGAAGACAAGGCTGGAATATATAGATTCCAGGGTGTGCCAGAAGATTTCACGTTATGTGGAAATCGATGGACAGCCCCATGTGGTGGAGATCTTAAATGTTCTGGACGTTACAACAGAATCCTTTGAAAACGTAAGGGAACAGTTGACCGCAAAAGTGCGAGGCTATGACGAAGAATTGTACCTGGATGCCCTTACCGGTGCCTACAACCGCAGATATTATGAAAACCGCATCCGGAAAGTGAGAGGTCATGCAGGTGTGGCTATGATCGATCTGGATGATTTTAAGCTGTATAATGATACCTGTGGCCACAATGCAGGAGATCTTGTTCTTAATACAGTAGTAGGGAGCATCCGTGGATGTATATGTAAGACAGATATTCTGATCCGCTATGGCGGGGATGAATTTCTTCTGATCCTTCAGGATGTAGATGAAGAGATTTTTTCAAAAAAGTTAAAACAGATCAGGGATATGGTCTGTGAGGCAGAAGTTCCCGGATATGCCAGGCTGCGCCTGACTGTAAGTATTGGAGGTGTCCTTGCTGATAATGAGACCATTGAAAGTGCAGTAGCACGGGCGGACGGTCTGATGTACCAGGCAAAGAACCGGAAAAATATGATAGTAACAGAAAAGTCAGGTATAGACAGTGCGGAAGCCAAAGAACGGCAGCAGATCCTGATCGTAGATGATTCTCAGATAAACTGTGAGATCCTTGCGGAAATCCTGAAAGACGAATACCGGATATTGGAGGCTGCAAATGGAGAAGAATGCATTAATCTGCTAAAACAGTACGGAACCGGGATTGCTCTTCTCCTTTTAGATATTAACATGCCTGTGATGGACGGATTTGAAGTATTGGCCCTGATGAATCGGAAGCACTGGATCGAAGATATACCTGTGATCATGATCTCCAGTGAAAATAGCGCATCCTATGTAAGAAGAGCTTATGAAATGGGAGCTTCCGATTACATCAGCCGTCCTTTTGATGTACAGGTTGTACACCAGAGAGTGTCCAATACCATTAAACTATATGCAAAACAGCGTCGTCTGATCAGTCTGGTAACAGACCAGATACGGGAAAAAGAGAAGAACAACCAGATGATGATCAGTATCCTAAGTCAGATCGTTGAATTCAGAAATAGTGAAAGCGGCAGCCACGTTCTTCATATTAACATTATCACAGGTATGCTGTTAGAACGCCTGATGCAAAAAACAGATCAATATCATCTGCAGTGGTCTGACCAGTTCCTGATCACAACGGCATCTGCTCTTCACGATATTGGAAAGATAGGGATCGATGAAAAAATATTAAATAAACCAGGAAAGCTGACTAAAGAAGAATTTGAGATCATGAAGACCCATACGCTTATTGGCGCTTCTATGTTGAAGAGCATTGAAATGTACCAGAATGAAAAATTGTTGCAGGTAGCTTACCAGATCTGCAGATGGCATCATGAGCGGTATGATGGAAAAGGCTATCCAGATGGTTTAAAGGGGGAGGAGATCCCTATTTCGGCCCAGGTAGTGGCCATCGCCGATGTATATGACGCTCTTGTGGGTAAACGTGTATATAAGAAAGCATTTTCCCATGAAACAGCCATTCACATGATCTTAAACGGGGAATGCGGGGCATTCAATCCTCTTCTGTTAGAATGTCTTACAGACATCCAGAATAGATTGAAAGAGGAAACCAAGTCAGGTTTCAATAAAAAAGAAAATGAAGGGTTCTTTCCAAACTTGTCAGAGGAGATAAAAGAGGAGACGAAAAAGTGAAAAGAAACAGGATATTTTTAAGCCTCGGAATGGTTTTGCTTAGTTCTGTATTTATTCTTTTTACAAATATTGGGAAAAACAGGGCATTCTCTTATACAGAAGAGACTTTAGGATTTTTAAAAGAAAAGTGCCGTGGTTTTGATGCGCTGATGGGATCTATAGAGGAAGAAGAGACAAAGGCTGCAGTTCGTGGATATGTGGAAGAACTTCTTACAGGCAGTCAGTTAGAGATGAACGGGGTGATCCTTATTTGTAATAAAGAACAGGTACTCTGTTCAAATTATGATGACTACCGGGGAAGAGAACTGGACAAAGCGCCTTTTATCAGTGAGATAGAAGAAGGGGCACAGCCAGGGAAACTGCTGTCCCTGCATTATTATGGCTGTACTTACTACGGAAGTCTGGATCATGAAGGTGATTATGACCTGTATGTATTTTACCCATCTGATGAAGTATTCCATTTAAGGAATATTGCATTATTTTATGGAATCAGCCTTTATGCTGTTTTTTCCATTCTTTTTTTCTGGATACACAAAAAAGAGGAAAAAGAGCAGCTTATTCGGGAAATGGCATGTCAGGATAAAATGCTGACCTCAGATAAGGTGGATATGGACTGTCTGCCATCAGGAACTGTGACTTTGGAGCAGAAAGTTTTTGATCTGGAAAAACTGTTAGATGAGGTAAAACAGTGGGCAATTCCTCTTGCAGCAGAACGAGATGTTCTGTTTTCCAGTGAAACGATTAAGGCAGAACACGTAAAACTCTATGGAAGTCCGGTACATTTAAAGAAAATACTGACTAAGATTGTGGGAAATGCCATAAAAGACAGTCTAAGTGGCGAACAGGTAACTTTTTTTTGCAGAGAGACCGGAGCAAGTGGAAGAAAAGCCCGTTTTGAATTTGTATGCACAGATACTGGAAGTTCCTGCAGGGAAAATGAACAGGGACTTGCAGTGGCTATGGAACTGACAAAGCTGATGAATGGAGAATTCCATTTTTCGCATGATAAAAGGGATAAGGCTTTCTGCCGGGTGCGTTTTACCTTTATCATTAATGAGGAAAACAGGGAAGAGGAGAGACCTTTAGTTTCTGTCATAGGAAGAAAGATACTTCTGGTAGAGGACAATGAACTGAACATGGAGATCGCAGAATTTATCCTGCGCAAAGAAGGGATGGATGTAATAAGAGCGTGGAATGGAAAAGAAGCACTGGAACGTTTTGAAGCATCTGCACAGGGAGAGATATCTGTGATCCTGATGGATCTGGTAATGCCGGTAATGGATGGGTTTGAGGCATCCCGCTCGATCCGTGCATTGGAGCGGGAAGACGCAAAGAATGTAGTGATCGTAGCTCTTACTGCAAGTGATTATGAGGAAGATGCGAAAAAATGCCGGCTGGCTGGAATGAACGAACATCTGTCAAAACCTTTGGATACAGGAAATTTAATGCGTGTGATCCACAAATATATAAAATTTTAATAGATTCCTGACCGTTTGACCCTGGTATCACAATAAAGAAAACGCGCCGGACGGCGCGTTTTCTTGTTTAATGGATATATCACCTGACGGTGGTATTATCATAAATGTTTTAAACTGTATCTTCCTCAATGGTAGCGGTCTCTTTTACAGACTTCGAAACAGCTTCGGCTGCGTTTTCTGTGTTAATATCCTCTTCTGCTTTCAGAGAGCCATCTTCCCCCAGATCTTCACTTGCATCCGCATTAACAGAAACGGAGATTTCGCCGTCTTCGCCAGAAGTATGATCCAGACGTTCATAATCATAAAGATCATCGTCATCTACATAGTCATCATCTAAAAATTCATCTTCTGGTTCCATATCTGCTTTTTTGGTATCTTCCTCTTCAAAAAACTCATCTTTTTTTGCTTTCATGGAGTGAAGCGCAATATGTGCTGTATCAACAGCAGCAGAAACAGCTTCATGTGCTGTGTCAGAAAACAGATTGCCGGCATCTTTTAATACATTTTTTGTAGCAGCAGCCATATCTTTGGCAGCCATCTTAAATTCATCTTTGCTTGAATTTAAAGAAATGTAATTGCGGTTTAATTTACGCGGATCGTAAGTATCTTCCTGAACAGTATCGTCCTCGTCATCTTCCTCGTCTTCAAATTCGCGGAAATCCTTATCAAGTTCTTTATGGTAGATCTTATACTGGAGCACATAGGAAACACCGGCTGCTACAGCACCGGAGATCGCAGCAAATGCTACAAATTTTCCAAGACCTCTTTTAGCCATACAAATACCCCCTTCTTTTTTGAAATAGTGAAATAGTGTATGAATTTATGCATTAGTATGTCTGATTCTTATATTGTAATACGAACAGCAAAAAAAAGGAACTAAAAAATATGAAAAAAACAAAAGATTCACAAAAGAAAGATACAAATTGTTACAGTTCAGCGCATGACAGCTTCTTGTTTCCATATTTATGAAAACAAGAAGCTTGGTGGTTCCACCATATGCTGATTTGGATGAGAAAGTGCTTATGCAAGCAAACTTGCAACACACTCCTTCATTCAAACCAGCGCATGGCTGAACTGTAACTATAAATTTAAAAAATTAGCACTCAGAACTTGACAGTGCTAACAAACGGTGCTATAACTTACATTGTGAGTGAAAGAAGCAGCGAAAATAAGAAGCTGCAGGCAGAAAAATAAGAATGAATGTCCTCTCGGAGTCTTTCCTGCACTTGCTTTTGTGGCC
>UMEX01040828.1_pt1 | contig 12189 bp, 9 predicted proteins | sample 1964871 | NCBI WGS metagenome assembly UMEX01 (sample SAMEA4836032, study PRJEB28245) | human gut metagenome | biome: gut microbiome; material: fecal sample | place: Denmark | collected 2008
TCAAACTTTTTTAATCGACGCTGGAATCCAGACTTTTAGAACGAGAAGAGCCAGGCAAGAACCAACCCGGGAAGCGGGAGGAAACGGGGTAAGCCCCCTTCAATACCCGGACAGGCACGCTTCAAGGACACTCCCGAACGCCTTTGAAACGTCTTTGATTCGAATGTGATACGTCTTTGAACCCTGCCTTCTCCCTCTCTTCAACGGGAAAACTACGGGAAATGGACTGCCTCACAGCCCTCACACCAGGGTTAGGCCGGGGATCCACTAGGGCATGAACATACCATCTACATACCATCTACATACCATGAACACTCCCCGGAGTTCATGACGTGTCCGGAAACTGTAGTTTCCGGGACCTTGTCATAGTCCAAGGGGTAGCAGACTCCGGAGAAACACCGGACAAGTGAGGGAGAAAAAAGAGCCCGGGAAGAGAAACCGGTTGGCTACAGTCCCTCTCCCCGGGCAACTTTGTAAACGCACCACGAATATTTGTTACTTCACGATTATCGTGAAACAATCAACCAAATCATGGGAATACCCTTCGTTATGTACATTCAAGGTTATCTTGTAACTCCCCGCAGGTATATCGTGTTCCAAAGGAACTTCAAACGCACCATTCCCACCCACGGAAATATACTCTCTCAACTTCTCTGGAACACCATCTTGAGAAGTGATATTTCCCACTTCCATATAAATCGGGTTAGTCCCCAAGACTCCTTGTATGGCAACACTTGTCCAGGGAGCACCCCATTTCGCACGATAATAATCCTCTCCCTCATTTATTCGTTCAGGAATACCCAAAACATTCACGATCATATCCGGCGAGTACCCGAAGCCAAGGTACAATTCGTAAGTCGGGTTTATTTCCCCGGGATCATCATCCAATTCCGAGCGAATAACCAGTGTATCCGGTTTATATATGGCGTTATCCGTTTCCAAATAACCCGGTGTAACATCCTGACAAGCCGCAAGAAACCACAGACTCACGGCCATTACCATCCAAGTGAATAATATTTTCATTGTTTTTCGATTTTTAAATTTACAGGTATTCATTAAATTTTCCCTATCCCAAAATTATAATTCAGCGCATGAACCACCCCATGCCACGGTTGAATGTCAGGTGTCGCTAAGGGTACCATGAGGGTTACCGAAAACGAGTATAAAAACATGATATCCGCCCCAGCTTCCGGCACGCCATTATACTCTTGTTTATCCAGATAAGCCACCAAAGAACGTCCCCCAAGCGAGGTAAATCGTGTTCCCCCGGTTTGCCTCGGGTCCTCGATCAAAAAGTTTATATCACGATAAGCTATATCTTTACGCAAATATTTCCCCTTTACCACGTGGTCGAGCATGGTTTTCCGGCAAAATTCCGGTGTCAACTCGTCCACTGATTCCATATTATTATCCCACAAGTAACGCAGGATACAATAGCTCGGGGGTGCAAAGAACGTGATTTCGGGCAAGCTATCCACCCGCCCCTCGAATAAATCCTGTAATCCCGCCCGCTCGATCATCGCCACGGTCAATTCCCAATTATACTCATCTCCACGCAAGTAATCAAGTATGGTACAATCGTGATAAGGAGAGGAAACACCCGAGTTTATCACGTTCTGTTGCGTATCACACGACACGCATAGCCCCCAAAGGCACACTACGATTTTTATATACTGTAAAGTTTTCATTTCATTGTCTATTAAAGGTATTTCTGCCAAAAAGGATATTGTACAAACAAAGTGTTATTCGCTTCACCATTTACAATCAGAAAAAAACAACCATCCAATATATCTTGTTGTGAAACCGAACGATATCCCCCGTATAATTCCGTTTTGTAGTACTCGTTTCGCAAGACATCGTACCATCTTGAACCTTCCATCAACAACTCTTTTTCACGCTCCTTGAAAATAGCGTAACGCAAATCACCCTCGGCTGATTCGTATGGCTTCGCATTAGCTCGTTTCCGAATGCGATTCAAATCATCGATAGCTCCCTCGATATTTCCCAAACGTACCCGGCTCTCCGCGCGCAACAAGATGATATCCGCCAAGCGGAACCATATCTTATTCTGATCGTATCCCCGGAACATCCCGGTTCCCGTCCCGGATGTTTCCAAACGAGCGTAACGCCACTTCCACGGGAAAGCATAACCTTCCGTGAGCGGTAACAACGTATCGTGAGCCAACGAGTCCAATTTATAGAAATAGGCATCCCTCCGTAAATCCGTCACCTTTTCTCCCCCTTCTTCTCGAGTCGGGAACATCTCCCGCACGGAAGAAACCAACATTCGACACCCGCTCGACAATGTCAATCTCGATGTAGTTACCGGATAAGTCTGCCAATACCTACTTTCTGCCAGAAGAAAAGTTGGACTTATCTCACCAAATTCATCAGCGAATCCACGGAAAATACTCTCGTATATACTTTCCCGATCGCCACCGACCAACACGGAAGTACACACCGCTTCCGGGTTTGAAGCCAATTTATAGACATCATCCAGACTGATGATTGCCGTACAAGCCGAATCAACAGCTTGCCACAAGGCGCTGTCATCATATCCGGATTTCACTGAAGGTGCCATGTATTTACACCCGGCCTTCCACGCGCACAAATGTGCCAACACCGCATTAGCAGCTCCTTTACAGGGGATAGATTTGTAAGTAACGACATCTCCATCAGCATCTTTCAGTTCCGAATATTCCGGCAACAAATTCGCAGCCGCCCGGGCCTCTCCGATCGCGTAATCAATCACGTCCACCCACGAAGTTCGTGCCAAAGGACCGGAAATCACCTCATCTCGAATCAACATGCAATCACCAAAATCCCTCACTAAATGCAAATAGGTAAATGCTTTGTAAAAATGGATTTGCCCCCGGTAAAAATTTCTCCGCTCCTCTGTCATAGGTACATCATCCAAAAAAGGTATAGGAGAATTGACCTCTTTCAATATATTATATGCAGAATACCAACCATATGTATACCCGTTCAACTTGGCCGGTTGTAAAAGAGCAAAACCCCCTCCATTATCAAAATAATCATCAAACTCCCCCAACTTAGACGCCCAATGAACATACTGGCTCGCAAAACTTCGTACCGCACCTTCCATCGCCAACATGGCACTCTCGATATCTTTTTCCGTTTGGTAAGCATTCCCGAAGGTCACGGAGGCTTCCGGGGTCATCGTCAGAGCATCCTCGCACGACCAATTAATCGTGCCCAATAGTAACAATAGTATTATATAACAATGCTTCATAGTTTAAAATTTAAGTGTGATTCCTAAAGTATACTTTCTCGGCAAGGGGTAGTTTTTGTTCTGATCATACCCACTTGTCAAATCAATAGTCTCCGGATCCAACCCGGAGTAGTTTGTCCAGGTCAATAAATTCTCTCCACTCACGAATAAACGTAATTCTGTCATTCCCATTTTCTGTAACCAACGCCGAGGCAAAGAATAACCAACAGTTAAACTTTTCAACCTCAGATAATTTACTTTCTCGACATTATAATCCACCAATCCCCATCGTTCTCTACCAACCGCCGCATAATCAGCTTTATCTCCCGGTTTTTCCCAGAAAGTAATCTTGTCCGGATTAAAAAGCAAAGGTGTAACACTCCTACCCTCTACACTTCCCGAAACCAAAGTATTCACCGCATGACGACCTATCGAGTAAGACAACAACATGTTCAGGTCAAAATTTTTCCAACGAAGCTCGTTCACAATACCCCCGCTTATTTCAGGTAAGGTGCTTCCCATGTACACTTGGTCGTTACCATCAATAACACCATCGCCATTCACGTCCACGTAATTTATATCCCCTTCTTTTATCATATAATTCTTGAACATCTCGTTTTTCACAACATAATATCCCATACCAGCCGCATTATGATACAATTTTAAATCATCATACGAATCAACGAAACCGTCAGTCAAGAATGCATATATTCCATTCAAAGGCTTACCGATAATTCGCCCCCCGTAATCTCTTCCATTATACGATTTCTGAAATCTATTCCAATTTTTGGCTCCATTCACGGAAATTTTCCAATACAAATCTTTTTCGCGGAAAATATCATACTTAATCATAATCTCCATGCCTTCGTTAGAAATCGCCATCGCATTTTGCCATTGAGTGACATACCCGCTATGACTACCTTGTAGTGGAATTTTCGCTAACATCTTATCCGTGTAACGATAATAGTAATCGGCCGTGACAGTCAACCGATAATTAAATAGATCCATATCCAAACCAAAATCATACTGATCCGTTTCTTCCCAAGACAAAGCAGGATTATACATACCCCCATCAGGGGAAGCTGATACATAGGCATCACCATGCACAACACCACCAAGATTTAACTCACCCAATGCCAAATAACATTGTGAAAAGTGCATCCCGGAACGCCCCCAACTGGCACGCAATTTACCGAAAGAGAGCCAACCCAAATTATCCTTTACCCAATTCTCCTCCGTGAAAGTCCAAGCTGCCGCTACCGAGGGGAAAGTTCCCCACCGATTATCGGCCCCGAAAGTTGAACTTCCATCCCGCCGAAAACTGGCAGACAGCATATATTTTCCCCGGAAATCGTACTCCAAACGAGCAAAATAGGATATCAAACTCTTTTCCTGCATATCTGACACGTAACGTTGGAAAGCGACCGGTTTCTCGTAAGTTTCTCCCCACATATCTGTAGTCGACACGTTTCCTAATACGGGCAAGCCATCAGGTGCGTAATAAATTTTATCAGAAGGGGAATTTTGAGCGGAACCACCATTATATTCCGCCTGGTCATACTGGTAAGAGAATCCACCCACGAAACTAACGGAGTGATCTTCTTTGATTGTTCGTTTGTAAGAAATCAAATTCTCGTTCAATACCATCAAATTGACTCCCGTTTCCCCCATGCTCTTGGAAAAACCATCGTCACTCAAGTAAGAGGGCTGGAAATAATTTCGCCGGTCAACCGAATAGTCCGCCGCCAACATCGTCGTGATGTCCAATCCCTGGATAGGTGGATACCCGACCCTAAAATTAGCACGCAAACGAACATTACGATTCTTCTCTTTCGTCCCCTCGTAAGCCTCCAACACGGCATTCCACGGAACGGATCCTTCGCCCGGCAAGAAAGAATTCAATTCAAGAGGTTCTCCCGGCACAACCTCCACTGAAGGAGCCGACGAACCCAACATTTCGGATTTGGTTGCCCGCTTACGATTGGCCAAAGAGGCATTGAAACGCATATCCACGTTCAAGTTCTTCACGGGGATCACGTTCATGGAAGAGTTCAAATCCACCCGGTTGTAGCCCGTTCCCCTGAAAACACCATCCTCCTTGTAGTATCCCAAACCTAACCCGTAACTCATATTTTCGCCTCCCCCGTAAGTCTGAATATTTGCGTTAGTCACTTTTCCTTTCACGTAATACACGGGGAAATAATTGGTCGCATTATTATAAAAGGGGTTCAAGCTATCTTGCAAAGTAGTACCCGGGTACGTACTGGGCACCACGACAAAATTTTTATCGTAAACGGCACTCTGATTACTATTTTCATATTGCTCGCGCAAGCTTTCCGGGTATTTATATTGATTGGTCTTCGGATCCAAGTAAGCAAAAACGTTATTTTTAGCCTGTTTTAATCGCAACCATCGCTCGGCCCGCCCGATCGTCACGTCCGGAAGCCACGGGAGAATACTCCAAGTTTGAGAAAAATTGACGGCGAAATTTGCTTTCTGGTTCTTTTTTCCTTTTTTCGTGGTGACAAGAATAACCCCGTTTGCCGCCCTCGAACCATAGATGGACGCGGCAGAAGCATCTTTCAGTACTTGCACGGATTCAATCATTTCCGGATTCAAATCAGAAAGCAAATTCGTTCCCGATATCGGCGAGGTAAAAGAGTTCATCGGTACACCATCGACCACCCACAAGGGGTCGGAAAATCGACGCCCTTGCTCGACATCCAAGGAGTTGTAGCCTCGAATAATCACGGCTGTTCCCCCACCCCCAGGAGAACCGGACATTTGCGTGATATCCATACCTGCAACACGCCCCTGTAAAAGCGAGGCTATGCTTGAAGATGGGATACCTTTCATTTCATCAGCCTTCACGACCGAAACTGAGCCCGTTGATTTTCTACGGGTCGTTTCCCCGTAAGCAACCACGATGGTTTCATCTAATGCCTGTATGTCTTCCTCCAAAACTATACGCAACGTATCAGTTTGTGCATTAAAAGTAACCATTTTCTTTTTAAAGCCTACAAAAGAAAATTCCAACGTACCACTCGTCACAGGTAAATCCATAGCGAACCATCCCCTCGTATCCGTTGCCGTCCCCAAAGATACACCCGCCACCTTCACCGTCACACCGGGCATGGGAACTCTTTGCATATCGTACACGAATCCCTTCACCCGCAATGATTTCTTTTCCGGTTCATCGGGAGTGGCAGGCTTGATAATCACCATTCGATCGATATATTCCCAAGTAAATTTACCTCCAAGTATTTGTTGCAACACCTCATCAATCTTCGTGTTTTTAACATCCAGAGAAATCGTTTGTTTCACGTCCACCTCGTCAAAACTATAAAAGAAGTCCAGTTGCGTCTGACGTTTCAACTCGGAAATAACCTTGGTAAAAGGCATTCCTTCCACTTTCAGCGTTACCATCTGATCCTGTGCCCTCACTCCCGCCGATAGGGAAAAAACAAACGCACACATCATCAAAAAAGTCAATTTCATAATCATCAAAATTTTGGCACACCGATTTCTTAACGGAATCCACGTGCCCGTTCGATTTTTTTTCATACTTTTGTAATAAGAGTTAAACAATCATCCTTCAGGGATCGCGAGTCCCCGGGGGACGTTTACCACACCGGGAGTTGTTGCTGCAATTCCCGGTTTGTTTTTAATTATTCCTGTTTATTATTTATTTCACTCACCGTCACCACCCGGCCGTTCACGTTAAAGCGTACCCGCGTGGTTTTCTCGATAATCGAGAATATCTTGTTTGCTGAATATTCCTTGTTAATCACCCCGGCAAAAGCAAAACGTTTCACGTTCTCGGAAGTAAAGAAGAAATCGATGTCATACCAACGTTCCAGTTGTGACGCAATTTCCTCCAACGTGGCTCCCTCGAAATAGAATTTCCCGTTGATCCAAGCGGTATAAATTGACGTGTCGACCTCTTTTGTCGTAAAAGTTCCGTCTTCCCATTCCGCTTGTTGCCCCGGTAAAATAATCTCACCCTTTCCGGTTAACCGATCTCCAACCCGCACTTTACCATCCACGAGCGTCGTCCGTACAGCCTGTTCCGAAACATAAGCACTCACGTTAAAACTCGTTCCCAGTACACGTACATCCACCTCTTTCGCCTCCACGATAAAAGGTTTCGCAGTATCCTTCACCACCTCAAAATACCCTTCCCCTTCCAGATACACCCGCCGCTCCTTTCCCTCGAAACGAGTCGGGAAACGAAGTTTTGATTCCGAATTTAAGTAAACTTTCGAACCATCAGCCAGAATCAATTGATATTCGCCTTTGCGAGGTACGATGATCGTGTTGTACTCGATCTTAGCGGGTGTCCCGGTCACCCGTTCATACGTCACGCTTTTAGAGGAATCGAGCCGGATTCGGACATCTCCTTTATTCAAAATCGTATCACCGGCAAATAGAGACAAGTCTATCCTTTCCCCTTGTTCCATAAGCAATACGGCACGAGGTGTTCCTGCCTCAATCTCCGGTACAACTTCCGCAACAAGCATCTCCCTTTTCTCTCGCAGATTCATCCATAAAGTTCCACCCAATAACAAAGGTAACATCACGGCAGCCACCCAACGCCACACAGGAATACGCCTCCGGTTCATTCCTTCACCCCGGTATTGCTCGATGACTTGCCACATCTTTTCACGATCCGCCACCAACTCATCCTTTTTCCACATCCCGACTTCTCTCAACACACGCCTCACAGCGGTAAAATCCCTCTCCTTCCATATTCTCTCCCACTCGGCATCTCCCGGCTTGACCTTGCCCTCCAATATCGCCTGTAACCAATATTTTTCATCTTTTGTACTCATATTATCTCGTTTTTAGAGTAAAGCCTTCCCTTTTCAGCTTTCTACACGTAAAGCGAGAAACAGATCAATTAGGGTGAAAAGAAATCATGATTTTTTTTAGAAATTTGTGATATTTCTCTTTTTTGCCCGTCGATAACTATGATAACAACCAAAACCGGCACGAATCGCCAAATCCGTCATGCTCACTCCCGCACAAGTTGAATCAGCCAAAAAAGCTTTCATTTCACGCAGGCGACAATCATTAATATAGGTATTAAAATTCATCCCATACGTACGGTTAATAAACGTGGAAAGATACGTACGATTGGTCTGTAACTCCCCGGTCAGGTCCGTTATTTTCAATTCCGGGTTCAAGTAAGGCTTTTCTTCCCGGATATATTTCTCGAACCTCTCCTTGTTCAGTAGGGGCGTTTTTTTGATCTCCTGCCGATCACCGGACGATTCCTCCACGCAAGAACACAAAACGTAATTTCCGACAATAATATTATAAGCCACGATCGAATATTGTAACAACAAAATTCCAATCGGGAGAAAATCAAGCCAGTAACTCTCGGCGAAAAGAGGATCCAACAAGGGCATACATAAAGAAAAGAGAAACAAGAGCAACACGCATCCCAGCCAACGCAAGGGAGGCTCTTTCATATCTCCCAACCGTTCCCGCATAACACGCCAGTAGCGGAACAGACGTTTCAGCCCCAGCAAAGTATAACAAAGACAAAACAGGAACGCCACCATCAACTGGGAAGTGAAAAAACGAGTAAAATAAAAATAAACATCTTCCAGCGGGCTATCCACGGCCACGATCGCCACCTGCACGTCCAAAGGCACGAAAAGGCTCCACACAAGGAGAACCACCGGGATCAACACGGGCAGATAGTAGTGCCGCATGGAAAAATGCTCGGAAGAATCCACCCGCGTCAACCAGAAAACAACATGATAGAATGTCACGGACATCATGATAAATGAACAATAACACAAGCTATTCAAATAGACGAAAAGACGAGGCGACCACGTGTAGATGATCACGCAGGCCCACCCGAAAGCGACCGAGAAATAGAAAAAGAATAACCCCCGTTTCAAGTAACGCTCTTCCTCCCGCACACTATCCTTGTAGGTAAGTATCATTAACAGGCAACAGGTCAAGGCCGAGATCACCGGAAACAGGTTCGTGAGAATCGAAATCCATGTTTGCATACTCATATCATGCAAATATATCAAAAAACGTACAATAACATTCTGGCAAACAAGCTCTTTAATTATCATCATTTGTGCATATCATTCAAAATTCTCCCTCTACAAGCGCATATCGTACAATTTGTCACGTCGTTTTTTCTTACTTTTGAACGATTTGAACGGTCGATTTATATACTTTGCACGTTGAAGTTTCCATCTTTACCCTACTTTTATCGGTAAGAATTTTTATTGATAAAACGATGGATGACGAAAACTTATTTGAAATAAACCTTGCAGATTCGGTCTGGCGATGGGATTTTATCGATTTCTGGGCTCAACCGTTAAGCCAAAGGGGAACTAAACCCGGAAGAGAAAAGGATGACAAGCCCCCAGCCCCGGAAAAGGATCAATGATTCGTCCTTTTCCTGATCTGCTCCACACCCCATGCCAAAGCGATCCCGATCAAAGCTCCAACTGTGGCCTCACTAAAGCGCAGGACACCATTCACGAAAGGAGAAATCGAGGGAGACATTTTAGATATAAGCAGGATAATTACCAAAGTAATGGTGGCCATCTTACCATCATCGGGGATGCCCAAAAGCATACATAAAATATCCAATAAAAACACGGTGACAATCATTCCCAAAAGGGTGAATGGAAAAAGAAGTAGATACACGTAAGCAATCACGGCCCCGATAAACGTCCCGAACACCCGCAGACCTCCCTGATGAATAGAAGTTTTCACGTCTTCCTGCAACACGACAATCGCGGAGATTACCGCAAGCATGGACCCCATCCAACGGGATTCCACGTGAAAATGCCCCGTGAGGTAAGCCCCAACCAAATAGGACAAAAGTACGGCCACCCCTTTCGCCGTGGCCATCAATGGGCTCACCGGATGAAATACTCGTTTCACGTCTAACTTCATAAAAAACAGATTTTCTAGCTTTTACCGTTCCCACGGAAGAAAAGTTACAACCTATTTCTCCACCTCTTCTTTGAAAAAAGAATTACACAGGATTAACATGAAATTTTTATCCCGATCGCCAAACTCGGATTTAATTTTCTTGTAAGCGACCTTGACCTGTGTCTTCACGGTATTCACGGACACGCCCAATTGTTCGGCCACGTCCTTGTAACTCAATCCCTCGACACATCCCAAAATAAAAATCTCCTTGCACTTGGGCGGCAAGCTATCCATCACGATTTGCAATCGCTCGTACAACTCTTCGAAACTCTCAGAATCCTCACTTACTTCTTCCCCTGACGCCATCATTTCCCGCTGGTACCTTTGTTTCACCTCCTCGTGAAGTTTACGATCAATACAAGAATTCTTGACTGAACGACTTAAATAAGCATAGATCGATCCCGAGTGAGAGATTTTCGCCCGGTTGACCCATAGGTAAATAAACGTATCCTGCACGATGTCCTCCGCTTCCGCCCGGTTCCCGACAAAACCTAACGCGTAAAGGTATAACCGTTCCGAGTAAGACTCGAAAAAAGAATTGAACGCATTCCAATCCCCTTCCTGCATTTTCCGGAACAAAGTTAACTCATCCTGCATAAGCCATAATATTTATAACAAAAGTAATGATTCTCTTTATAATTTATTCCCCTCATGCCGGGAAATTACAAATAAAAGACAGCTTAATACTATCGCAATACCAACCCTTTCACAAGGTAATAATCCCCCATGTCCCATTCCACGCCCTTTCATTCCCCTTTCATAGCCCTTTTACCATACACGGGAAAAGGGGAGAAAAGCCTGAAACAAGGCTTATAGAGAATTATTACTTATATATATCCCAGATATTTCAATGGTTTTATCTTAAAAATACAAGACCACTCCGTCAACACCCAATATTTATTCCACCGAAGAGTTTCAAAAGAAATCAGAATCGTTTATATTTGCATCACTATTAAGATAAAAGCTAAAAAAGAAGACATGGCACAGACTCCATCTATCCCGAAAGGAACAAGAGACTATTCACCGGAAGTTATGGTGAAAAGAAATTATATATTCGACACGATCAAATCCGTATTCAAACTCTATGGTTACCTGCCGTTGGAAACTCCGGCAATGGAAAATCTTTCGACCCTCATGGGGAAATACGGCGAGGAAGGGGATAAATTACTTTTCAAAATACTGAACTCCGGGGATTTCTTGGCACCTGTCACCAATAGCGAAGTGGAGGAACGCAATATTCCCCGGTTGACCAACAAGATTTGCGAGAAGGGATTGCGTTATGACCTGACTGTGCCTTTCGCCCGATTCGTGGTACAACACCAGAATGAAATATCGTTCCCGTTCAAGCGCTACCAGATTCAACCCGTGTGGCGGGCTGACCGTCCGCAGAAGGGACGCTATCGCGAGTTCTACCAGTGTGACGTGGATGTCGTGGGAAGTGATTCCTTGCTGAACGAGGTGGAATTGGTTCAAATCGTGGACGAGGTGTACAAACGGCTGAAAATAAACGTACGCTTGTTGATCAACAACCGGAAAGTGTTGGCGGGAATTGCCGAGACAATCGGGCATCCCGACAAGCTGGTTGACATCACCGTTGCCATTGACAAGATGGACAAGATCGGTGCCGAGAACGTGAACGCCGAACTCCGGGAAAAAGGAGTGTCAGAAGAGGCCATCGAGAAATTACAGCCGATTCTACGCTTGGAAGGTTCCAACGAGGAGAAATTGACCCGCTTACAAGAAGTCCTGAAAGGCAGCGAAACCGGATTAAAAGGAGTTGCAGAACTCTCCACCGTGTTCCGTTACCTGAATCAACTGGACATCCAAACGGAAGTAAAACTGGACCTAACACTTGCCCGAGGTTTGAGCTACTACACCGGAGCCATCTTCGAGGTAAAAGCCAAGGACGTGGAGATCGGGAGTATCACCGGGGGGGGACGTTATGACGACTTGACCGGTATCTTCGGGATGAAAAATATGTCGGG
>UMEX01019283.1_pt1 | contig 12113 bp, 7 predicted proteins | sample 1964871 | NCBI WGS metagenome assembly UMEX01 (sample SAMEA4836032, study PRJEB28245) | human gut metagenome | biome: gut microbiome; material: fecal sample | place: Denmark | collected 2008
AAGTATACGAAAAAATACTGGGATGTAATGCCGCTTTGGATTATGTGGATGGGGTTGACGGGTCTGAAGATGACAAAAACAGGGTACGGGGACAGGCTTTGGCATTGCGTTCTTATTTTTACTGGTTTCTGGTGAATCTTTACGGCCAGCCGTATGGGTACAATGCTGATGCGCTGGGAGTGCCTTTAAAGTTGAATTCTGACCTGCAGGATAAGGGAATGCCCCGGAATACCGTGGGCGAGGTGTATGATCAGATTGAGCATGACCTGTTGGAAGCGGAGCGTTTTTATAAGGCATTACCCGAGGACAAACAAAACTTGCACGACAACAGGGTGAATTTGCCTTTTATCCAGTTGATGTTGTCTCGTGTGTACCTCTATATGGAAAATTGGGAACAAGCTTATGTTTACGGGAAAAAGATCATAGATGATTACAGTTATGATGTTTTAGACCTGAACTCTTTAGAAAGTCCTGAATATACAGGGTATTACAATTTTTTCACATGGAATAATCCGGAAGTGTTGTTTTTGTTCGGAAACATATATGATGTAGCCCGTTTACCTTATTATCTGGGGTTTATACGGTATGAAAACAAGATTGACGATTGGTCTGAGACCTATAACTATATTTTGCCTGTTGCATCTGATAGTTTACTGGGAACATACGAAGATGCTGATTTAAGAAAAATACATTATTTAATGCTACCTCCATCACCCGATGGCCGTGGTGCCGATAAAGATTACAGAGCTGCTTATAGTAAATTCCCGATACAAGGTGTTGGTAATTATAATTTGAATTACAATGCTGGTGCGGGCTTATGGGGAACGGCGTTTAAAGTGACCGAAGCGTATCTGAACGCGGCAGAAGCCGCAGCTATGTTATACGGGGAAAGACAGAGTGAATACATGGCGCAGGCACAGAATTTAATGACGGATTTGCGGACAAAACGGTTCCCGCTCGGGACGCCTTCTGTAGCTGTGACAGAAACCAATCCCGATGCTTTGATACAACTTGTCCGGGATGAACGGCGCAGAGAGTTGTGTTTTGAAAATCACCGTTGGTTCGACTTGCGGCGTTATGGGATGAAAGAAATCAAGCATGTATGGTATGACGAATCCGGTCATGCAATAGAATACACTTTGCAGCAAAATGATCCGGGCTATACCTTGTTGATTCCGCGTACCGCTTTCACGTACAATTCTTCAATGGTACAAAATGAAATAAGAAGTACAAATACCGATGATAATGAATGAGAATATGAAATATTTTATAGGGATAATGATATTGATCCTGATGGGATTGGTATCATGTCATGATGACGATGGAATTGGGGCGCCCATGGAAGAATATGACCTGTTGTCTTTCGTGTTTCCTCAGGGGAATAATTCATGGGACAAGGAAATAGAACAGATTGCCGAGACCTGGGGGATGTATATTATTTATAAAGATATAGATAGTGTTCATCTAAACAGGATGTGGACATCGCCGCTATATAATGAACCGATTTATACCGGGACAAACATTGCTGAAAGGGATATTCCCGTGTATTTGGATCTGGTAAAAAACTGGCTGTTGGGAAGTCTAGATCTGGAAAATGAGCGGGACCGTCAGATGCTTCCCATGTATTTTTATTTCCTGAATGACTTGCATGACGGGAATCCCCGTTCCGCAGGCTCTAAAGCTCATATTCAGTTTAAGCAGGATGGGTTTGATTACTGGTGTCTGAGTTTTACAAGCGAAGAGATGGAAGAGGGATTGTCTGTGACCAAGCGGCATAAGGTGGCTTGTTCTTTCATTTATCCAAGTATTAAAAACCGTGTAGCAAGTGGAGAGTACGAGGTCTCACCTGATTTTATGGCCGTTTCTGACTATGAAACCCCGATTGGATGTAATTATAATCCATTTTCAAGTATGTTGGATGAAATGGATCCCGTCAATGTTTTTTGGCGGAGAGGTTTTGCTGCTAATGTGTCAGAGGAGTTTTCTATAAGTGGTTCTTCTTTTTACCAGTGTCCATGTTGGATACCGTGGATCCCGATCATGTCGTACACGATCCCGGGTATGGGGTTGATCGAGGTTACGCGTAATCCAAATTCCAATGCTGTAAAGAATACTGTAGAGGAGCGTGCGAAGGAAGATTTTCTTAACATGATTCGTTTGGCCATGTATTTATCTAAGGAACGGCTGAATGAATTATACCCGTTGGAACCCGTGGATGGAGAAGATGAGAGTAATATTCCTATGGAACCGGAGGATATTGCCGGGTATGAAAAAATTCATCAGAAATACGACATCGTGGTGGATTGGATGTTGGATGAGTATGGGGTTGACTTATTAAAATATAGTTCTATGCTGGATGAAGATGTAGCGGGGAATGAATAACAAAAGTAGGTGATTAAAACAAGAAGAGATGAAGAAGATTAGTTCATGGGTGTATCTTTTATTATGTTGCGTGGGATGTACGCAGACGGGATACGTTATTCAGGGAACGGTAGCGGGAATACAAGAGGGACAGGTGGTAATTATTGTTTATCGTGAAGAACCGGATACTTTGGAGATTGCTGATATCGTTGACGGAAGATTTGAATTCAGAGGAGAGGTGCAGGAGGTGACTCCTGCCGCTCTTCAGATTGTGGGGCAGAACATAGGGGAAATACCCTTGTATTTGGAAAATGAAAAGTATAAAGTAAAATTGGATGTTCGTGATTTCTATGCGGGTGAAATTGCAGGAGGAGGAGAGTCGCAACGGCTATCGAATGAATTCGAGGCCATCGAGCGGAGTATGGCTGAAACAGTAAAAACTTTCCGGGAGGAGTATATTCAGGCCATTCTTTCTGGAGATACGCTGGTTATTCAGCGTTTAAACCGCACGCTGGATTCACTTCGCCATAATTCAGAATCGAAAAGAAATGCTTTCTTGTCAGCACATCCGACGAGTTATGTCGCTTTGAATTATTACATGAATAATGCAAAAATGTTTCCTGTGGACGAATTGGCAGCTATTGTCCGGAATTTTCCTTTGAAAATGTTGGAGACAAAGACAGGCAAGAGGTTGGTCGGGCAATTACAGATGTTTGAAAAATTGTCTAATGGAAAAGCCGCTCCTGATTTTACCGTGCGGAATTTGGCAGGTGAAGAGTTTACCCTTCATTCGGTAAAGGCAAAAGTAAAAATCATTGATTTCTGGGCTTCCTGGTGTGGCCCTTGCCGGGCGCTGGTGCCTCAGTTGATCGAATTGTATAAGGAATTGCATCCTAAAGGGTTGGAGATTGTAGGAATTTCTATGGATACAGACGAAACTGCATGGAAAAAAGCGGTTGAGGAAGAAAAAATGCCTTGGCTGCAAGGTTCCGATTTAAAAGGATTTGAAAAAGAAGCTCCTTTAGCAAAATTGTATGCGATTTCAGGGATACCGCATCTGGTTGTGTTAGATGAACAAAACCGGATCGTGGCAACGAACACGCGGGGTGAAGAATTGCATGAGCTGTTGCTTAAATTGTTAAATAAATAAAATGAAAAATGAAAACATTCTTAGTAATCATATTTTGTTGTTTTGAATTGATTGTGGGAGCTCAAATGCGGGCCAATTACGAGTTAGCGGAGAAAAGTGCGGGTATGTTTTTACCCTGGAGTGGTGATCAGATCGAGCCTAATTTTATTCCCGGAAGTGACAATTTCTGGTTTTATTATACACAAAACGGAAAAGATATCTTTTATTTTGTTGATGTAAAGGCTAAAAAGATAGAAGAGTTGTTCGACCGGGAAAAACTGGCTCAGACTTTGACGTCGGTTCTGGGAAAGGAATATGATCCGAATCATTTGAAATTCTGGGGAAAGCCGATAGACAAAACGGGGGTGGAATTTACGTGGGTGGATGACAACTGTTTTTTCCGGTATAACCGTGTAACTAAAGAATTGAAATACGAAAAGTTGTCTTCCAGAGAAAACCAGCCGAAAATATGGGGGCTTCCCATTGAATTGGAAAGATACCGTAACGGGATCTCGCCGGACGGAAATTACCAGCTGTTTGGTAAGGATTATAACATTTACTTGCGTGATTTGCGTGATTCTTCGGAGATACAATTAACCTTTGACGGAAAGGCTGGATATGGTTATGCCGGTGAACAGAGTACTAAGCGGGAGGTGAAAGTTGTGGCTACATGGTTCGATGATGCTAAAAATTTTTATGTGGAACGTTACAATACTTCTTCCCTGGAGAAAGTTTATCACATGAACTATCTAAAAGGGCGTCCTGTTGCGTATGGAGAGCCGATGGCATTGGCGGGGGATAGTGTGTTGATGAAGATGGAGCTATCCTTGTTTAATGTAGATAATAAAAAGCAGGTGAAAGTGGACCTGGATAAATGGCAGGATCAGGCGTGCAGGGTGGTCTATATGGATAAAAAGCGGAATAAGCTGTACCTTGAACGGAGAACGAGGCGGAATGATGTTGTCGAAATATGTGATGTCGATTTGCAGACCGGAGCGGTGAAAGTCATCATCCACGAAGAAGAACAACCTTATGTGCCGGTAGAGCTGGCTTCCATACATTTTTGTAATGATAACAAGGATATTATTTGGTGGTCGGAACGGACGGGATACGGCCATTTGTACCGCTATGATTCGGATGGCTCTTTGCAGAATGCTATTACCACGGGCAACTGGACGGTGGGACGTGTGTTGGGGTTTGACCGCAAGCAGGAAAATATATATTTTGAAGCTTATGGGATCGTTCCTGGCGAAAATCCTAATTATCCTAAGATATGCCGGGCACGGCTTGACGGCCGGGGCTGCGTGGTCGTGTTGACGCCCGAGGAAGCCTCGCACAAATTTATTCTTTTCCCGTCGGGGAAATATATCATTGATATGTATTCCCGTCCGGATATGCCTAACCGTTTTGAAATAAGGGATAATAACGGGAAGTTCGTGATGAATTTGCTGGAGCAGGACGTGAGCGGTTTTACTGCTCAGGGGTGGAAGGCTCCCGAATTGTTTTCAGTGAAAGCAGCAGATGGAATGACAGATCTTTATGGCGTTATGTGGAAACCTTTCGATTTTGATTCAACAATAAAGTACCCTGTTATTTCGTGTGTCTACCCGGGTCCCCAGACTGACAATGTCCCCTTGACTTTTGATATTGGTTCCATGAATGAACGTTTGGCTCAGATCGGTTTTATCGTGGTTGCGTTTAACCATCGAGGAGGACTCCCATGGAGAGGGAAAGATTATCATTGTTTCGGGTATAATAATATCCGTGATTTTGCTTTAGAAGATGACAAGGTCGGCTTGGAACAATTAATAGATCGTTACGATTTTATTGATGGTGATAAGGTCGGAATTTATGGACATTCTGGAGGAGGAATGATGTCTGCCGCAGCCATTTGTACATATCCCGATTTTTATAAGGTATGTGTTTCTTCTGCAGGAAACTATGATAACAATATTTACCTTCAAAGTTACGTGGAAGGTCATTTCGCTATTGGCGAACAGGTAGTCACGGAGAATGTACGTATGGCGAAGGACAATGGTCGTGATATCGTGGTTGAAAAGCAAAGAATGAAGTTTTCTGTGAATCTGCCGACAGTTATGGATTTAGTCCCAAATTTGAAAGGACATTTAATGCTAGTAGTAGGTGGAATGGACGGAAATGTACATCCCGCTAATACATTCCGAATGGTAAATGCTTTAGTAAAAAACGGAAAAGATTTTGAATTAGTATACCTTCCTGAATGTTTCCATACATATGATAAAGAGGGGGATTGGTATTTTCAACGTAAATTGTGGTCTTACTTTGGAAAATACTTGTTGGGGGATTTTTCTAGTAAGGCATTTTATGATATTGAATTCGATCCGCTTTGGAACAAGGTGAACAGAAAATGAAGAATATGATTAATAAAAAATAAACAATTTTGTATGATGAAAATAAAATTCTATTCAACAATCGTGTTATTGCTTGCAGCTTGTTGTATAACGATGGCGCAACACAAAAGTAAACTGAAACCGGGTGAATTGTCTCCTGATTTCAAGTACGAGGATTCAAAAGGGAAAGTTCACTCTCTTTCCGAGTTAAGGGGAAAATACGTGTTGATTGATTTCTGGGCTTCTTATTGCCAACCTTGTAAGGAAGAGCTACCGTGTTGGAAAGAACTAATTCGTAAATTTAAGAAAGAAAAGATCGCCTTCGTCACGATTTCTATCGATTACTCTCGAGAAGATTGGTTGGAAGCCCTAAAGAAGGAGAAACTAGAGAGTTTAAATTTAATTATAGATAATAAAGATATCTCGTTTGTTATAGCGTATTGCGTGGAAACGATACCTCGTTATGTTTTACTGGATAAAGATGGAAAAATTATTAATCTTTATATGCCGAGACCTTCAGATCCTCAAATGTTAAAAATCTTACAATCACTAAAATGTAGTAGTTGAAATTTTTTATTTGGGGTAAATTTTAAATATGCTCCAAACAATATCATTTAAATTTTGCGTGGGAATACTAACCTTAGACTTCCCGGGTAATTTATATAGGTATATGACACTTTTCAAGATGTAACATACTTCAAGATAGGCTCTGGGTATGCAAATGGTAAATAAACGGAGTGGAAAGACTTTGGAGGCTAATAAAAAAGAGAAATTTCTAATGCAATGACCTTGGTGATAAATAGAATAAGCTGCAGGAATTTGTTTCTAGAAAGGTTGGTGTGTGTAAAGTATCATTTGAAGAGATTTCGATAATGGCCAAACGTTATTTTCCTACTTGTAAATTTTATCAAGGGATATCCAGTAAATAGGAAAAAACAGAAGAATTTTACTTTTGCAATTCTTCTGTTTTTCTTTTTTTCTCGTCCATCTCTTTTTTTTTCATCCCATTAATGTCGTAAATTGTTGTGATAAGGACATGACCTTTGGAGCTTGTACTCAAGCCACTTTTTCCTGTTCGTTTTTTCAAGTCGTGTTCCGCTTTTCTTTCTTCTTGACCTTTTCAACTGTGCAGGCCACATTAGCCACGTGTATACCGAAAAATATCCATAATATCTCGGTTTCTTCTTGCCTTGCCTTGATTTTGCGCCGAACTCGACCGTTTTTGGTTTCCTTGCTCCTGACGATCGGGCGAACGTGGGGTTTATTCACGCTCACGATCCGGTCGCTTACTTTTTGACCGGAGAACAACGCTTTCTCTTGTTCCAGCACTCGTCGAAGATTGGAAAACGCTTTTGAAAACTGGCGGGAAGAGACAGGCGTTCTCCTGCCCTGGCGAGTAGCTCGTCCATTTGACCGACTTGTTTTCCTGCAACCGGAGCAAGCCTCGTTTCATCATCCGTGTCTTGACTGTTTCCTTTTCCGTTTCTTTCTGTAGCACAGGTAACGCTTGCTCACGTCCTTGAACTTGTTGTGGGGACAACGCTGGCCGAAATCCTTGCTAAAAGCTGACAAGCGAGACTGTAATCACGCTCTCCCACAATAATTTCACGCTCGTGAGATAACCTGAATAACTCTCGTAACACGTGGCATCCGTCATCATCACGTGCAATTTATCCAGGTAACGGGATGGCACTAACGATCTTGTAATTCGTCAAGGAACGGCAGGGATGTATATAAACACCACAGAAAATTTGGAAATGGATGTTACCGTTAAGATGCTCTATCAAGGTGGCATCCGAGAAACCAGTGTAAGCTTTTAACAACATCAAGGCCACCTTGCCTTCCGGGAAAAAGTAAGCATGACGTCGACGACTCGAGCTTAAACCTGGCGAGCGACAAAAAGATTTAAAAGGGGAAATAGAATGTAACCGACCTAAAAACTCGACTTGTAATCTTGATATAGATTGAACTCCGTGAAACCTAAAAAAGGTTGTAATTCCGAGATTTTTTGTACTTTTAACCATATGTATCGGGATTAGATTATCCCGGTTTTGGCGTTCAAACCTGTTTTACCGGGTTCTATCTGAAGATACAAAAAAGCCAACTGATTTGCAATGAATTAGTTGGCTTATTTGGAAATTTGATGAATATCCCTATCAAAAAGGTATGATTTGTCAACGAGATAATCGACTTTTGATCTCGTTCAATAAACGGGATCCTAAAGCACACGGAATCCTTTTATAGAATGTTATATAAAGAATTATTTGACGTAATTAACACAGTATCTATATCTTAATTACAGGTTTGTATTAACTATCAATTTTTCTTGATCCAAAGGATAGTCGGTAAGGTTTCACGTGGTAACCCCTAAAAATAACGGACTCCCTTTTAAACATTAGAAAAAAGGGAGTCCGTTGTTTTCCTGTCTGACGTGTAAGTAAACATCTTATGGTTTCTTACGTACGGCGCGGATTTTGTGTGTATCCATTCGGTGTGCCGGTGTAAGATTTCCATTTGCATCGTACATATAGGCCTGCGAATTTACATTGTCACTTGTAGCGGTGGAACTCCAATATGTGCCTTCCAACGGGGTATCGACACCTTCTACCAGTCCACCTCTCAAAGAGACTTGTTCTGTGTTTGCCGGAAGGTACCAATTAATATCATCCGATTCTATATACGCTTCCCAATATGTTATACTACCGTCATCAGATGTTCGTTGCCTTTTTTGAAATTCGTTTTTCTTAGCAATCATCCGAACGGCAAATTGGTCGATTGGAGTATCTCCATACGTATCCTTCGTTACTGTTTCAGTAAAATTACCTACAGCGTTGTCCCTAAGACGATTCTCGATAGTCGAGACCTGTCCGGCACTGTTTACATTATATAAATACCTGGTATTTGACAAGCCATCGGAATTACTTATTTGACCACTCTCAATTGAATTTATTTTAGAGTAATCAATAGTTACTGATGTTGAAGTTATCCAAGTTACAAATATAATATCCCTCGTAGTATGTGTTACAGTAATATAATCACTCGCAGAATACTCCGTTATTATATCATCCGCTATATAGTCAAAAACATATGCGCCGAATAGTTGAGTAAAAAAATTACCCTGTCCAATTGACAATGCAGGTCTTGCCGTAAATGTCACATTTCTGTCCCACGCAAACCCGAAAGGATAAGTGTTGTCATCCTCCTCAAAGCGTTCATATCCTGCATCTCCACTCCATGCAGGGCAGTATTGTGTGATGGTTTTTGTATTGCCGTCGGCAGATCTGCCATTTCCGGCATAAGACAATGTCAGTTTCGCCTCTCTGTTATTCTCTCCTGCATTCTCATCGTAATACGCGTACAATGTTTTATCACCGCTTCCCGAGAAAGTCTGCGTTCCACGTTCCGACCTTATCCAATATCCGTTCAGTCCCAACGGGCGATTTGCCGGGTTACTGGTGTCATACGAATAGTCCGTAAATGTCAGCCACTCAACATCCGAAGCCAACGTCCAGTCGCAATCTGCCTTAATCTGTATCTCCTGGATGACATAATGGGCATCCACCTTATCTTCGCAGTCTATAGACATATTGTATTCCGGCGAGATGGAAAGCCTGTACGTCACGGTCTTGCCTTGCGGCCATTCCGTACCGGCGACAGGGGCGGTGAACGTGCGTTCTGTACCCGTTGTACCGTCGTTGAATACCACTTCAATCATGGCGTTTTCCGGTAAGGTCTGCGGCAACATCATGAATGTACCCTCTTCTGTCGTGATCTCGCTTCCCGATGTTTCGCTCCCGCTCATGATTTTTTCCAAAGACTGGGAAAAATCACCGGTTGTCGCATCCAAAGTCCAGCTATCGGTTGCCATGTCGTAGGAGCCGCTGTTTCGCACACCTTTTAATGCCACGCTCTTGATTGTACCGGGTTGCATCTGGCTACCAGTCGTGAATTTCACGGCCGTGCAGATATGCCGGAAAGAAAGCGGAAGCGTGCTATTGTGGTTACCTGGCGTTTCATCAGGAGTTGCCACCAGGATATCTTTCTGCTCGCTTACATCATCCGGAACGATGTACTCGAGTGTTGTACTTGTGGGGGACGAAGGCGTTAAAAGATTTGTTGCGTTTGCCGGTGCCCACGCGTAAAACTGGAAGGTATGTCCGGTTCCCGGCCAGTAGTACGTGTTTGCACTGCTCCAGAGATTGTTTCCTTGCTCCGTGACATCTTCATCCATGTAAAACTGTTCCTCGACTAACGTGCCGCCCTTTTTCCAATAGGCAAGGACGTGGAAAAAGCCGTAGGTGGAGAGCGAGGTAACGGGAACGGAGCGTGTTACCGGTGTTTCTCCTTCAAAAGCGGAACCGTCTATACCATCGGAAACAATGGCGCGGACGCAAAGCGTGTCTGCCGAGTCTCCCGCGCGCAGTACAAACCTGTCGGAAGTGTACCCGCTACCATTATTACCAGCATTCCCCCTCGTCCGTGCATTTTCATCGGGTGACATGCCAAAACAAATGTAATCACAACTTTCCCCGGTATTACCCTTGTTTCCGTTATCGGGAAAGTCATCATTGTTACACGAAAAAAGCAGGAAGCACGAGATCAGTGCCGTCATTCCGCTTGTCATCAAGTACCAATTTTTATATGCTTTCATATTTTATGATTTTATCAACTATGCCGTGAAAGCCCTTTATCGCGGCTATTCGTGAGTGTAAGGAGAACATTCAACCCCTTACACCCTAAAATTATATCGCTCTCCCCGGTGAATATCCCGGAGAAGAGATACGATGTTAAACCGGTTTCAGGAAACCGGGATTAGTTGCCTGTGGATTCTTCGAAACCAGGCAAAGTTTGGTTTTGCTCCTCAGTCTTCCATTCTTCAATTTCATTAACACTGAACACGATAGGCATAAGCTGACCCTCCTCAGGGATATTATCCTTCGTCAATTCTGCCTTGAAGTCATAGCAATAACCAAGCTTCAGCTCAGTATTCTTAATTGCAACTTGTGAATGATTGTATGTTTGTATAGGTGTAGTCCCTTCTCCTTCATACAATTCAACGCTGAACCCCACATAATATACAGTACTCTCACTGGCAGGTGTCGGGATCATCAGTCGTTCGTAGTAAGTTTCAAGCTCCTTACCATTTTCGATAAACTCTTCAGCAGTAGCACTTTCAACAGCAGCATTACCAAAAGAAAGATTGAGATTTGGACTGTCTTGGTCGCTCCATGCATTGCCGTCAGCATTAATGATAAGTTTGCCTGTCTGTCTTGTACCCTCAAGAGTTACATTTTTAACTTTAATCTTATAGTTACCACCAACACTATTCACGAACGAGAATTTCACTTTGGAAAGCTGGTGATTGAAAGTCAGATTAACGGGCTGCGCATTGGTCGCCTCCTCTTTAGAGATAGACGGTTTGTGAACCGGTTGCGCACAAAGCAAGTCAGTCATACCATCATTGGTGAAATCTACTGTCATGTAAATTTTGTCACTAGACTTGCTAACATCACTAACGACAACCGCAGAGTTGTTCGCTGGAGCTGGAGCAATTGCGCCGAAGATGTAAGTATGCCCTTCAAACCAATATTTCGTTGATTCATATGTCCAACTCTGACCATTATCATTACTTGATACTACATCACCGTTAAAGATCCGTTCGTCGTTACTGTAACCGTACACGGCAAAACTGCCTAGAGTTTGTTTAGTAAAACTCGGGTCCTCCATACTACGCGTTCCCTTGTTCACAAATGCGTCACTAAAACTTATGGCTTTCGATTGAGCCATTTCTACAGTCTCATCGTTGCTGCAACTTGCCAGCATAGCGGCGGCAGCAATTCCAATTAAAAAACTTTTTTTCATCGTTTTGCTGTTTTTATGAAACACTAATGTTAACTATAACTCTATATCCTTAAAGGGGGAGTTCAATGTCCTCGTACTCGCCCCAGTCTTCTATGTCCACGTCGAAACCGGAACCGCCTTCCATACCTTCTTCATCGGGAATCTCGATACCGCTCACCACGATGACACCACCCCGGGGTTGTACCGCCACCTGGTCGGTCACATCGAAGTCGAACGACTTGATCTTACCGTTTCTCAACCGTACTTCCAGGTTCAGGGCGTACTTGCGTTCAGAAGCACGTGCCTTGTAAAGAGCGTTCGGGTAGTCAGGTATCCCGAAGGAACGGACACGTGCCTGCACCCCGAAGTCCTCCACCGTGCAGTCATACAACACGGTAGCCTCCTCTTCCGCG
>UMEX01024524.1_pt1 | contig 12059 bp, 7 predicted proteins | sample 1964871 | NCBI WGS metagenome assembly UMEX01 (sample SAMEA4836032, study PRJEB28245) | human gut metagenome | biome: gut microbiome; material: fecal sample | place: Denmark | collected 2008
AGTCTGCAATCCGGGAATGATCCGTAAGATGGTCTATAAAGCTTAATGCTTTAAGCGTTACTTCGGGACTTCCGGGCCCCTGCCGTTCTGTATTCAAGAAGAATTCGCAAATTAAATTAACGTCGATTCCAAGAATGGTATTATTTTCGTTACTCATGATTGATCAATATAAAGCATACACGTGAAAGCATAATTCTACTTTCCTCGTTGTACACGGATTAAAAATTTAAATTATAATAATAGAAAAATCACCCTCGGAAAGAGCTTTCCGAAAGCAAGCGAAGGGACAACCTGTATCAGAAATACAGATTGTTTATTACACCAAATCCGATTGTAATCTAGTTTTTAACATGGTGTAAAGATACACATATTTTATTCATTTGAAAATAATTGTTGCTATTTCCGTATAAGTTGGTCATCCCCTCGTCATACGTACACTGTCGCTCAAGCATATCTCTCCAATGAATAAATATACTACACGACCGAGCCATCCGGCAAATATAATCGTATCGAAAATTAATTTTATCGAACAAGAATGCAAGAGGAATGCAGGATGAATGCTCCGTGGTCTAAATGAACTATCAGGAAACTATTAAGAAAATGTAAAATGAGGATAGCCTAACACGAAGGTAGTCCCAGTGTAATTTTAATGATACACTCTAGCAGAAACGCATTCGATATTTTGTAAATATTCCAATTTAGTTTATATTTGCAACGAATAAATAAAAAAAAAAATTCACGTTCATATCGGCAAAATAATAACACGTGGCAACAATAACACCTTTAAATTCTAGTTCCATCTATGACGAAAAAGTCATTCGGGAACTTTTCGAACAGCACTACACGCCCTTGGTGTTATTCGCAAAAGGCTATATTCCCGACTTGGACACGGACAAAGATGTTGTGCAGGAAGTGTTTCTCTCGTTAATCGAATCCCAAGAGACATTCAATGACGTGGATAATCTAAAAGCCTATCTATACGGTACGGTCAGGCACAAATGCCTGAAATATCTCCGCCACGAAGAGGTAAAAAGACGCTACCAGAAATACATGCAAAGCGAGGCTCCGGATGAAACCAAAACTTACGAAGAACGTGTTCTTGAAGAAGAGGTTTACGCTCTCTTGATAAAAGCCATTCAGAACTTACCGGAACAATGCCAAAAAGTGTACTTGCTTGTTTTAGAAGGTAAAAGCAATCAAGAGATTGCCTATCAACTCCAACTAAACATCGAAACCGTCAAATCCCACAAACAGGTCGGGAAAAAGTTACTTTATGATCAACTGAAACACATTATTCCCGTCGGGATTCTCATTTTCTTACTAGAATTTTAGATAGCCTCATCCCATTATTTGTGTTTGCCCGTTTACAATTTATTCTCTACCTTTGTTACTAAATACATAAAGACCATGAATACCAGCATAACCAGAAAGCTACCCATCGGAATCCAGACCTTCGAGGATATTCGCAGCAATAATTACCTCTATGTCGATAAGACGGCATTAGCATGGCGTATTGCCAACATGGGTAAGCCCTACTTCCTTAGCCGCCCGCGTCGCTTTGGGAAGAGTTTATTACTCTCAACTTTCGAATCCTATTTCAATGGACGCAAGGATTTATTTCAAGGGTTGGCCATCGAGCAACTGGAACATGACTGGACAATTTATCCCGTACTGCATCTTGATCTGAACGCAGAGAGATACGATGCCCCGGAACAATTACACGCCATATTGAGTAATTATCTCACACAATGGGAAACCATATACGGGGAAGGGAAAGACGAAATTACACTCTCCAGACGTTTTGCCGGAGTCATTCAGCGAGCGTATGAACAAACAGGACGTGGGGTTGTAGTGTTGGTAGACGAATACGATAAACCACTGTTGCAAGCCATTAATAACCCGGAACTAACGGAAAACTATCGGCAGACTCTGAAGGCTTTTTACGGTGTACTGAAAAGTGCCGACCGATACCTGCGGTTCGTGTTCTTGACGGGTGTTACCAAGTTCTCACAAGTCAGCGTGTTCAGCGACTTGAACCAACTAAACGACATCAGCATGGATTTCTCCTACGCAACGCTGTGCGGGATTACCCCGAATGAATTAACCGCTGTTTTTGAACCGGAAATCCATCAAATGGCACAAAGGAACCAATCAACAGAGGAAGAAATTGTGAACGAAATGATCCGGCAATATGATGGTTATCATTTCCACCCGGATGGCGAGGGTGTGTTAAACCCTTTTAGCGTGCTAAACGCTTTCGATAAACTGGAATTCGGTAACTACTGGTTTCAAACGGGAACCCCGACATTCCTCGTGGAACTACTGAAAAAGAGTGATTATGACCTACGCTTATTAATTGACGGGATCGAAGCGCCCGCATCTTCTTTCACGGAATACCGGATGAATACCGATAATCCTATCCCGTTGATCTATCAAAGCGGCTACTTGACGATTAAAGAATACGATAAACGCTTTAGAAACTATATTTTAGGTTTCCCCAATGAAGAAGTAAAATACGGTTTTCTCGATTTTTTACTCCCTTTTTATACAACCTTACCCAGTGAAGAAAGAGGATTTTACATTGGAAAATTCGTGGATGAACTAGAAAAAGGTAATATCGATGCTTTCATGCCCCGGTTGCGAGCCTTCTTTGCCGATTTCCCCTATGAGTTAAATGCCCAGACAGAACGACATTATCAAGTCGTGTTCTATCTCGTTTTCAAACTCATGGGACAGTTTGTAGATGCAGAAGTACGTAGTGCCACCGGACGGGCTGATGCCGTGGTTAAAACTCCCAAATACATCTACGTATTTGAATTCAAACTAGATGGCAGCACAGAACAAGCCCTGCAACAAATCGATGATCGGGGCTATTTGATTCCGTACACGGTAGACAGCCGACAACTCGTGAAAGTCGGAGTTAATTTCAATGCCGAAAAAAGAAATATCGGGGAATGGAAGATTAAAGGCAACTGAAAGAGAACCATAATCCAAATGATTTTTGAATACTTTGTTTGAAACGTCATAGCAATTTAAAGATTAATAATAAACATACTATTGCCTATCTATTATTTTATTCATACATTTGTAATATGAAAAATATGACAAATATATCAAGTAGCGAAAAAAAGCGTTCTAAAGGAGACAGATTAAATTGGACTCCATTACGAGACGTGAAACCTGTAAAGTTGAAAGAATGTTCAACCTCTTCTCGTAAATTGTCTAAACGGGATTTGTCTAAGATAAATAGAAACGTTACAACTCTATTGATACCGTGACATTTGATTACAATGGATATGATTTAAAATTCATCCAATGTGATAAATGTAATGATGAAAGCAAGCATCTATATACAAAAATATACAAGTTTTTCTCTCCGATAACTCATTATTCTTATATAATACGTGCAGAGTATCATGAATTAGATGTGTACGCAATTAAATTTTACTGTAAACAATTTCGTCATAGCGATTTTAAATATTCTAAAATAGTTAATAAAGGAGATTTTGGTAATATAATTATTACCTGTTTAAAAGTAATTCCAATACTTTTACAAGAACAATCAACAGTTTCGTTTGCTTTTACCGGAGCAAGAACTGTTGACACAAAAAGTTTAAAAGTAGAAAGTCATGTAAATACACAAAGATTTAGGATTTACAAAAATATTGTGTCCAAGAAAATAGGTACACAAACATTCTCTCATTTTGTTAATGAACAAGCAAGTTCATACTTATTGATCAATAACCAAGCGAGAAATGTTTCTGTAAAGAAAAGAGAAATTGAAAATATGTTCAAAGAAACCTATGATGATTTACACAATATATAATAATTACAAGATAAATCTAACAATATAGAGTCACCCCCAATTAATTAAAGAAAATCTTTCCAGTTCTTAGACGAAATGGGCCTACAAACTTTAACTTTCCAAACAAAATTCATCACCGTAATCACAATATTGCAATATATTCAAAAATAATTCATTTTTGACTCACTCTTTTTTACGCTCAAGGGGACTTACTACCAAATGAGCGAAAAGATGAGTCAAAAAGAGAATAACATATTTCAGTTAGCCCGCATCATCGCAGCGTCTCTTAGAGGGAATGCAAATGATGAAGAACAACGTACCTTGAGGGAATGGTTATCCGTTTCCACAAGAAACAAAAAGATTTATGACGGATTCAAAGACGGAAAGCGTCTGGAACAAAAAATAGTCGAATCCCAACAAATCAACTGGAAAAACGATTATCAACATTTCATCACCAAACGGCAACGCGCCCGCAAGAACAGAAGGATGAAAACGATCATCCGTTACGCAGCAATACTCACACTCCCGATCGTGGCAGCAGGTATTTTCCTACTCCAAAAGAATGATCAGCAAGCCATTGTCTCTATTTCAGAAGTCATCAAGCCGGGAGAACACAAGGCAGTATTAATCACGGGTGGAGGTGAGCGAATCACGTTATCGGATAGCACGTTATCCCCGATACAGGAACAAAACGGGATGATCGTGAACGTCATGAACAACAAGGTCTCCTATACCCTACCGAAAGATAGCTTATGCACACAAGAAAGCCCTATATTCAACACCTTACAAATTCCTCGTGGCGGAGAATATTTCCTGACACTTGCCGATGGCACGGAAGTATGGCTAAACGCCGAGACGGAAATCCGTTACCCGGTGCAGTTTACCGGCGACAAGCGCATCGTTTACCTTGACGGGGAGGCCTATTTCACGGTAGCCCCGGACAAGAACAAGCCCTTCACGGTTGTCTCCACTCATGCCAGCGTATCCGTACTGGGAACACAATTCAACTTCCGGGCTTATCCCGACGAGCGGGACGTGCAGACAACACTTGTTTCCGGTTCCGTGATCATGCAATCAGAAAAATACAAACAACAAATCAAGCTGATTCCCGGTGAACAGGGAATGCTGGAAAAGAATTCTGCCAAGCTCACGAAACAGAAAGTGAACACGTACCTCTACACGGCATGGAAAGACGGGCGTTTCGCTTTCCGAGATGCACGGTTGGAAGACTTGTTCAGCATCCTCGCCCGCTGGTATGATCTCAGTATCTTCTACCAGTCCCCGGAGGCCAAGGACATCCGGTTCACGGGTGATCTGAACAAAACCGATGATTTCAAATCCATATTAAAAATAATAGAACAAAATGAACGAGTAACATTTACAGTAAATCAACGCACAGTTTTTATTCAAGCAAAATAAAAAAGGCATCTGACGCTCGCAACATCAAATGCCCAAACTATTTTCTAGTTCTCATTAAAAACATTACAAATGTATGAAAAAAATGGACAAAAACAGCCATTCCTCGGGTGGATTATGGCAAAAACAAGTAAGAGTTATGAAGTTATGCTTTATCTTGACATTTATCGGCGTCATGCACCTTTCGGCAGCCACCTATTCACAAGATACACGGCTGGATCTAAAGGTTAAGAATGCCTCCCTCGAAAGTGTGATGAACAACATCCGCACACAATCGGAGTACAGCTTCTTTTTCGATGATGTAGCAGTGAAAAAGATCTCGAATATCACGCTGGATCTGCAAGGAGCCACGATCGAAGAAGTGTTGACGACTTGTCTGAAAAACACGGGATTCTCGTTCCGGGTTCTCGACAAGACGATTATTCTCTTTCGGGAACAAGCGAAAGATGATAACAAGAAATTGTATGTTATCGAGGGGAAGATCGTGGATGAAAACAATCGTCCCATGCCAGGGGTAACAGTTCTTCTCGACAGCACAAAAGTAGGTACGGCAACCGATACTGCCGGACACTTCGTGTTGCCCCTACCGCAACCTAAGGGAATATTGGTTTTCTCTTTTATCGGTTACAAAACTCAAAAAGTAAAATATACCGACGGGAAACTGGTTATTGTGAAAATGCAACCCGATGTGTCAGGATTGGATGAAGTGCAAGTTATCGCCTACGGTTCCCAGAAGAAACGTACCGTGATCAGTGCTATTTCCACATTGAAAGCCGACGAGATGAAGGAACTCCCGACGCATAGTTTGGAAAGCCTGTTGCAAGGCCACATGGCCGGCGTGGAAGTCAACAACCTGTCCGGGGCTCCCGGTGGCGGTGGTTCCATCGTGGCTATCCGGGGATACAACTCCTTTTTCACGAAAGGGCAAGGAGCCGATGGCGACACCAACGCTGAAGGTGACGACCGGGCATACGGAACCCCACTTTACGTGATCGACGGTGTGCCGATGCAGGCATTCAGTTCACCCATCACGGGTGCCAACACGCTTTCGGATATTGACCCGTCAATGATTGAATCCATCGAGGTACTGAAAGATGCCGCCTCGGCAGCCATCTACGGATCTCGTGCCGGGAACGGGGTGATCCTGATCACCACGAAGAAAGGACGGGCCGGGAAAGCTCAGTTCACGGCAAACGTGTCGTACTCTGCATCATGGTTGCCGGAAACTCCTACCCAAAGCGGTGGGCAGTTGGTACGTCATTATAATATAAATGCTTTGCGCAATTCAGTGAAGCCGTATCAGGGTGACGACGGTAAATGGGTCATTCCCACGTCTTACGAGGAAGTATACAATTATAATAAAGATTCCAATATTCCCATGTTCAACTATTTCTTCGGGAATGCCAGCAAGGGGAACAATGCCTATGCACTGCAGGACAGTTTGAACGAGTTCTACAATAACTCCACGGACTGGTGGCGATATATGTATCGCACGGCAAACGTGTACAACGCTAATTTACAAGCCAGTGGCGGAACTGAAAATATGCGCTACATGATCGGGGCAGGGTTTTACAAGGAGGAAGGTATCATGATCGGGAGTGATTTCCAACGTGTGAATGTCATCTCGAACGTGTCGGCAAATCCTTCGAAACGTCTTCAGTTGAACAACCAGATTTCTCTTACTTACAGTGACCGTAGCCGGGGAGGAAAAGGAGGTAGCGGGCAAAAAGTAGAAGGAATTTCAGTCAGCCCGCAAAAACAATCTTCCTTGTTACCGGGTACCGGCTACGTGGAGAAATATTTGTTGACCGAGCTCAATTCCAATATCGAAAAGAACCAAAGTTATTCGTTGCGTTACAACCTCGTGCTGGACTACGAGTTCATGCGCGGTCTGAACTTGCGTGTCACAGGTGGTCTGGATTATAACCAGCAAAACCAGAATAATTTTATGCCCAGCACGGCGGACAAGAATTATCATCGTTCTTACACCAAGGGAACGATCTCCAAAAGCATTTCTATCCTGAACGAGAACTTGTTGACCTATGATTTCAAGATCAAACAAGATCATCATTTCAATATACTGTTAGGTTTATCCTTCCAGAAGGATCAATCTTATTTGAACAAAGGTAGCGCGACCGACGGTCCGAACGATTACGTTCACTATGCCTCTGGGTCATGGGGTGATGCCAACGGGTTATTGAATGGCACATTGGGTGCAGAGAAAGACACGAATCCAAGTTGGTCATCTGCCTTCACCTTTCAATCCAGTTTGGAAGAGGAACGCATGAATAGTTATTTCGGGCGTTTCCGCTACAATTACAAGGAAAAATATATGGTGGAGGCCACCCTTCGGCGGGACGGATCATCCGTGTTCGGAGAGGACGTGCGATGGGCTACTTTCCCTTCTGTTGCCGTGGGTTGGGCTTTCTCGGACGAGGCTTTCATGAAACCCTTCTACTGGTTGAGTTTCGGAAAAATCCGTGCCAGCTGGGGACGTTCCGGACAGAAATTCACTCAATCCTATCTTGCCCACGGGATGATGAGTAACTCGAATGTGCAATTTTTCGGGCAACAAGGTATGGCTCCCGATGTTACCGGGGGATTGTTGAACCGGAAATTAAGCTGGGAAAAAACAGACCAGTATGACATCGGGTTGGACATGAGTTTCCTCAATTACCGGATCAAGATGACATTGGACTACTATTACCGGTACACGGAGGGACAATTGCAACGACTTGATTTACCGGGTGACTTGAACTACCAACAATTTCAATGGCAGAACGCGCTCGACGTGTCAAACGAGGGATTGGAAATAGAATTAACGGCTGATATTTTACGGGAGACTGCCGTGAAATGGCGGATGAAACTGAACGGCTCTCGTAACTGGAACCGTTTCGAGAAAAGTAGTGACGGGTTCGATTTCGGGAACAATGTCATCGGGAAATCCTTGTATAACATCAAGGCTTACCAGACGGATGGTTACTATAATTCGATGGAGGAACTTACCTATTATCCCCAGCCGCATGGTTATCCGCTACCGACTCGTGAAACCGCTGGCATATTTTTCACGGGTACACGGAAGTTAGTCGATAGGAATAACGATGGGGTGATCACGTCGGAGGATCAATATTATGCCGCAAGTCCTCTTCCACTCGCACACGGTGGATTCATTAACGAGATCCGGTGGAAGCAATTCGATGTAAACATTTTCTTCACCTATTCAATAGGAAGGCATATTCTCAAGGAGTATGATGACAGGGCGATCACCCCTTCCACTGAAGGAGGGCCTTTGACACTGGACATCCGTAAAGTGAACGCGTGGACGAGTGCTGACAGCAAAAACCCGGATTACCCTCGTTTGATTTCCTACTCGCTAAAAAACCAGTATTCCGGAGAATACGACACGGACATAGAAAAAGTAAATATGTTACGATTGAAACAACTCACGTTGGGTTACAACTTGCACGAGAGGATTGCTAAAAAACTCGGTTTATCGGGAGCCCGCGTATTCCTCACGGGAGAGAACCTGTTACTGATCACGAATTACTCGGGACTCGATCCGGAAATCGTGGACATCACCTCGGGAATAGATCAATTGCAATCTTACCCGCTACCGCGGAAATTTACTGTCGGATTGACCATTAATTTCTAAAGTCTATGATTATGAAAAAATTAATATTTCTTGTATTATTCTTCCCGCTGTTTTCCTGTAACGACTGGCTGGATGTCGAATCTGAGGTTTCTGTTACCTACCGCAACTATTTCCAGAGCGAACAGGATATAGAGGATATTTTTATCACGATCCTCGGAAATGAAAAGAAGATATTTGCTCCCCTCTCGCAGGAGCCTTTTGACTGGACGGGCATGTATTGTGATGACGTGGCAGATGGTGTAAAAGGTTACCGGAATTTGGAATGGAGTGCTTATTCTTCCAGCCTGGGAAATTACACGAACTGGGGAGGTTTTTACAGTATTATTTATCTTGCTAACATGCTGGAGGAAAATCGTCACCGTTTTCAAAATGTTTCCGAGGAACGGATTAATTACTGGATTGCCCAAGCGAACTTTTTCAAGGGATTGATGTATTTCGAGTTGGCTCGTCGCTGGGGCGAGGCACCGATTGCCCCGGCAACGGAGGATGCCAGCGCGCAAGCCAAAAGCCCGGTGGACACGGTACTGGCATACGCCCTTCGAGCCGCGGAAGCCGCTTTAGTCTTACCGAAATATGACCAGTTGACGGATGCCAGCGGGGCAGCGGTCACCAGCAGGCAATTTGCCAGCATCGGTTCCGTCCGCACGTTACTTGCCAATATCTACGCATGGATGGGCGGCTTGCACGGGGACAATAAATACTGGGAAAAAGCAGAAGAACAGGCCTCTCTCGTGATCGATGGCAAAGCGGGTGCTTACTCGCTCGTGAGCATGAAAGATCTCGTGGAAAAAACGCTGGGTTCCGCTCGTGACGTGACCGAGGTCATACATACGATCGAAATGAACGGGCAGGATGATGACCGGTATTACCAAGGAAGTTTTTGGAATTCTTACCCGGGCTTTGCTTTGTTTAATTACCCCTACACGACAACAGATTTCGAGAAAATAGAGAATGCCGTGAAGGAAACTCGTATCTCGGTAGCAAAAGTGCAGGAATTGTATAATGACGAGAACGACTTACGTATCAAAGAGTACTGGTTGAACTTGGGCGAACCGATTCCTGTAACACAAATGAATAGTGAACAAAAATTAGACACGATCAGATGGTTCTACCCGAACTTTGCTTACCTGAATAAATGGAGAGAAGCCATCTACTCGGTGAATCCGGATGTAAACCTTGGAGATCGCCCTCTAATAGGTATGGAAGGCAACCGAGTTTACTGGCGACTGGCAGACTTGATCTTGTTGCGGGCTGAATGTCGTGCGCACTTGGATAACGCTGATGCCGTGAAGGACTTGAATCGTATTCGCGAACGTGCCGGTTTGATGGGATACGTGGGTTCTACCGTGAAAGAGAATTTGTTGAGAGAGATTTTTAACGAACGTGACCGGGAACTTTTCGGGGAAACTTGTCGCTACTATGACGTGGTGAGGTTCGGGTATTACCGGGAATTACTCGAGGGTAATTTCAAAACGCTGACGGAATCAGACGTGAAAGAAGGCGCCCTCTATTATCCCGTGAGTCAAAACGCATTTAATAAAAACACATTAATGAAACAAAATACATACTGGTCATGGCATCTACAAGATTAAACACACTAAAGGGAATCGCACTGTTGGCATTCATCAGCTTGTGCTCCTGTACTAAATACAACTACATCGACGGGGGAGTGGCATCCGGGGTACACGATTGCAGCATGTGGGAGTATTTTGAGCAACAAACCGTGGATTGGGATTCCACGAGAATCATGATCGAACACGCCGGGATGAAGTCCATCTTCGATGGCTCCGGGCAATACAAGGACATCACGTTCTTGGGCATCACGGATCTCTCCATCGTGAGATACATACTAGACCATAATGCCAAAGTGGATTACGATAAAGAACACGGGATAGAAGTAAACCCCGAGGACTACTGGCATCGGGTAAAGGACATTCCGAAAGAGCAATGCGTGAAAGTCCTCGAACAATTGATTATACCGCAACGATTCATGTTGAAGGATATTCCTCAAGGAACGCGTCTCAAGACGGCGGACGGGGCGGAATACGTGGAGACGGGCGGAAAGGTTTTCACCACGTTATCCGGTAATCTTTTTATCTGGATGGAACCAGAAGATTACGCGGGTGTTGAAGACGCGGGTGCAAAGAATCTCTACATCGCAAGGCAGGTGAATACCGGGGAAAACTGGAGGGTCGCCTCTACCGATATTCAAACCACGACGGGCGTGGTACATGCACTAGGGTATGACTTTAAAATCATTAACTTCTAAAACGACGGAACAATGAGAAATTTAATTTATTGGATTGTTTTGGGCTTTGCCTGGTCGTTTTCCGCTTGTCAGGATGTCACGGTCGGCTATTTGGTTGTCGACGAGACAGCAGGGTACGCGAAAGATACCATGTATATTGTAACAAATACGGAAAACGAGTTACAAAGATTGGAAAACATTTTGGCAACGTTCTATTCAAATAATATTAGTTTAAAAAAAGAGCTTGAGGAAAAAGAAGCTACTCTTCAAGAAACAAAGGAACAGAAATACGAGGAATTGGATGAACGATTGACGCCGATATGGGATGCCATGGAAGAAGAGGATGCTGATTTTGATGCACTCATGGATCAACAAATGGCTATAGAAGAAGAAATGGATGAGAAGTATGATCCAATTCTCGCAGAAATAGAAACAAGCATAGCTGAATTAAAAGAACAACAAGAAAACCTTGCTAAAGACATGGGCATTGAATCTCCTGAAATATTAAAAACGCAAATTGAGGAGTACCAAATGAAAGTTGACTATAAACTTGCTTGGGTTTCCTCTAAAATAGAGGGAGTGCAAGGCACAGAACCTGTTCTTTATTCGGTTGTTCGTGTAAAAACAGAGAAGGAAGAGGATATCGCGAAATTCATGGAGAACGTTGAGGTACTGGGAGCAGGAATGGTTTGCGTGAAATATGACTCGGAGATTGCGGGAGGTACTTACACCATAACTCTAAAAATAGAGAACGAGAGAAGAAGTCGAATTTTGGAAGATGTTTTCACAATTGTAGCGAAAGAGGTTCCCGCAGAAGAGCCAATCCCCATGCCTGAAGAATAGCAGGATAAAGTTCTGTGAAGTCATAAAGTCCACGAGGTGAGGGGGTGTCAAAAATCATTTTTCAAACTCCCTCCCCCCTTCGGGGTATTGAGCCT
>UMEX01009821.1_pt1 | contig 11997 bp, 12 predicted proteins | sample 1964871 | NCBI WGS metagenome assembly UMEX01 (sample SAMEA4836032, study PRJEB28245) | human gut metagenome | biome: gut microbiome; material: fecal sample | place: Denmark | collected 2008
ATTTCTTGGCTTTGCCTTTGATGCTCTGATACCAGGTCGGCTCAAAGAATGCGATGTACCACACCAGCCCGAATAACATCGAAATGATGTAGCAGATACCGCATAACTTCAGGTAACCGCCCCAAGTGACAGGCTTTTCGCTCCAATTCTGTTTGTTCATACAAATCACCTCTCATAATATTTGTCTCCATAATAGGCAGTGCCGTTTGTGCGAAAAAGGAAGAGCCGCTGTTTTAGCGGCCCAAATCCCTCCTTGCTTTTCGGAAGTCCACAAATATAATTTTGTCCGACTTCGGTTGTGTCAGCTTTGCTTTGACCAGCAGAAACTTCCTCTCCAGGACTGTCGTCCATAACGCTGCGCCTGCCGTGGATGCGGCGCCAACGAGGACCATCGTCCCTACGGTTTGTAAAATCTCTTTGATCTTCAAAACCATCACCTCCATAAAGGGCTCTGTAGGTTTGGCGAAAAATAAAAAGAAGAGAAACGACTTCAGGGTCGGCCCAACGAAAACCGTTGCCCGGTGGGTAGCATCTTTTATTAAGTTATTACTTGGCGCTACGCCTTCGTGTCTCACCGCTGGATTTCCACCAGCATCTATCCGTTTCTTCTCCATAATAGGAAATGTAAATTCTGCGGAAATACCTAACTTAGAATAGAAAAGTCTATCTTAGGTTAAAAGTCTGCATTGCATAAAAAAGAAAAGAGCCGTATAAAACGGCTCCTCTCCTCAAATCCCTTTGCTCAGGAATATCTCATCTCCACGACGCCAAACCCGGATAAAATGCCCCGAGCGTTTAATGGCAGCCGCCAGGCAGGATCTGCATACCGCAGGACTTTTATAATCGTCTGCGCCGAACTCAACTTTTACGATATCAGCATCGCCGTTTACAAATTCCTCAATCAGTTCCTGCAACTTATGGTTGCTTTTCATTCTCGGGATCGACTCCACAGGTATTAGTTTCATTTTATTGTCTCCTTTCGCTAATGGGTTTCTCCATAAAGGAGGCTGTGAAACCTGCGAGAATTATTTTATCGGAATGTCAAAAGATAAGGCTTCTGCGACAACCACCGCAACATTGTCATCTCACAAGGATAATCCTCAAACCCTATTGTCTCACAGGTAATAAGGCCTTCCAGAACTCCTATAATTACCTCGGACTCATATTGTTTGTAGGGAAACAAGAACTCCGTCAATTCCCGATGTAGCATTCTACACCGCGTACATCGTAGACGCCGGATCAACACTCTTGTAGTCTGCCGACCCTTCGTCCGTACCAGCCGTGGCACACTGTCATAGTATTTCAATTCTCCGCCACATTTGGGACAGGTCGATTGATCCTGCATAACCATATACGACGCCTCTAATCTAAGTTAAAAATATTGTGTAGGAATATGCTTGACAATTCATACACTTATCATATATGATTAAGACGGACGGTGCAAGAGGTAAAAAGAAGAGCCCTGGTTAGGACTCGTTCTCTTTGTGTGTTTCGATAATTGTTTTGATAATCCGAATGCTAAGCAGAATTCCCGTACTAATCAAGACGCCAACGGTAACATTTTTAGCTCCTTGCGCCATTCCCTCGTTGTAGAATGCCGTTAAAGTTTCCCCATGTTTTTCCAAAAGCGTATTGAGTTCATCAATTTGCGCACTCGTCATATGTTTCATATAGAACACCTCCATAAAACCCACTGAAAATCTTGCGAAAGGATATATCCGATGAGAAAACATGTAAACCCAGCCAAGCACTTGCACGAAGTCTATACCGTGCAGGGCGGCGTAAAAGAGTACAACAAAAATCAAAGAGCCTGGGGTGCGCTGCTATTTGCGGGAGGCGTTTTTCTGCTCCATATAGTGGGCGGTCATATCGTTGATAAAATCGAACGCCAAGAAATAAAAGCCTTGAAAAAGAGGGATGACCTATGCTGACACAATGCCCAGAGTGCGAACTGCCAGTGAGCGATAAGGCAAATGCCTGTCCTCATTGCGGATACCCTCTGAAACCTTCTGAAAAAATAAAAAGACCTCGCAAATCCAACAAGCGACGGCGATTGCCGAATGGCTTTGGCCAGATCAGTGAGATCAAAAATCGTAATTTGAGAAATCCATTCCGAGCCATGGTAACTGTGGGGAAAACTTCTGATGGCAGACCCATTTGCAAACCGCTCAAGCCAGAATCGTACTTCGCCACCTATAACGATGCCTATGCCGCTCTGGTGGAATATAACAAGAATCCATATGACCTTGGAACAGCCATCACCATGCAGGAGCTCTATGACAAGTGGCTTCCAGAATATGAAAAGACCGTCAAGAGTACAAAGGCAGTGACCAGTGCTTGGCCTTACTGTTCGGCAGTTTACAAGATGCGAGTTATGGACATTCGAGCCCGTCATGTGAAAGGCTGCATGGAAGAGGGCGTGGCCACTGTTCGAGGCAGAGAGCAGAATCCAACAGCCACCATGAAGAACCAAATCAAATCCATGTTTAACATGATGTTGGACTATGCATTGGAATATGAGTTAGTGGATCGAAACTATTCCAGAACCTTCAACCTCACGGAAGAAACCGTCAAAGAGATCCAGAAGGTAAAGAAGGGGCATATCGCTTTTACAGATGATGAAATGGAATTGCTCTGGAATAATGTCGATGAGAAACATGGTATCGACATCCTGCTTATCCAGTGCTACTCCGGCTGGCGCCCTCAGGAACTGGGGCTACTGGAATTAAAGGATGTGGATTTAGAGAACTGGACATTTCAAGGCGGCATGAAGACGGATGCCGGTGAGAATCGTGTTGTCCCCATTCATTCCCGTATTCAGGACCTGGTACTCAAAAAATATCGAGAAGCAGAAGCAATCGGAAGCCCGTATCTGCTTAACTGGGCAGACCCCAATAACCGAAACAAGAAGAACTTTGAGTTGACCTATGCTCGGTATCAGAAAGCCTTCGAGCGTATCCGTGATGAATTGAAACTAAACCCCGAGCACCGTCCTCACGATGGTCGCACCCACTTTGTGACCATGGCAAAACGCTATGGGGTGGATGAGTATGCCATCAAATATATGGTAGGTCACAAGATCTCCGACATCACAGAAAAGGTCTACACTCGCCGCGAATTTGCTTGGCTTCGAGAGGAGATTGAGAAAATAAAATAGACTGGGTATATCTTGCGAACTGCATTGTTTTGTGATATGCTACTCGATGTAAGGAGGCACCTCGCATATGGAGAAACAAACTGGCATGGAGAAACACTATTAAGCCAGAAAGGAGGTGTTTCCATGGCCAGATTAACCAATGAGCAAATTCGGAATATGTCCATCAATGAAGCCGATGTATATACCGATGCTCATCCCGCTGAAGCATGGCGATTCGCCAAAGCTCACGGTGCTGCCGCTATCGCACAAACAAAGAAAGCGGCAAAACATGGCTTCGAGACCAAGGTTCTCTTTGCAGAACCTGAAACGATCGAGTTTGCCTGATAACACCCGACCGCCCTTGACTGTTTGCAGCAGTTGAGGGCGGTTCTTTTCTGGCTTAATAGTGTTTCTCTATAAGTCAGTCGTCCTAATTCCTACACTTTGCTCCTACACCTTTGCTTACGCTCGGAAGTATAGGAATATCAGTATATGAATAATACAGAAATAATATATGAATTACCTACACTTACCCGCTTTTAACTGCTCTTATCTGTTCTGAAAACCATTGGCATTACAGCAGTTAACAGCACTTAAAAGCAGGCGAAAGTGTAGTTAGTTTCTATAATGGAAAATGACGATAAAAAACACATATCAGGAACGAGCCTTTTATAAGGCACGTTCTTTTTTTTGATATTTTGCGGGAAAAACACAAATATTTTAGGTATTCTGCATAAACGCATGGATTTGTTGCATATTGAAGCACCAAAAAACAATTATAGCGGGTATGCGAATGGAACTGTTCACCGGTATTCGTTATAATGAAAACAATAAAAGGTGCACCGAAATAAGCATATAGCAATTCCGTACAGCGTGCAAGGCACGTTATACCGCATCGAAAGAGAGGATCAGAAGGATGAAAAAGAGATTGTTAGCAATGCTGTTAGTAGGCGCAATGGCTGTTGCCATGACCGCATGCAGTTCTGCAAATACGGATACGCAGGGCAATGAACCGAGCGAGGAGCAAAACACAACTGCTGGTGAACAGCATACAATTACCGTTATTTTGAAAACGCTCAATTCTGCATATTGGAATGCCGTTTCGGCAGGCATCCGACAGGCAGAGGCAGATTTGGGCTGCAAAGTTAATTTACAGGGTCCGCCGAGCGAAACGTCTTATGATGAACAAATCAATATGATTGAAACTACATTGGCTGATCCGGATGTGGAAGCCTTGGTATTGGCGCCGCTCCAGCCTGATGCGGCAGCAGCAACAGTTGCTAACGCCCAGATTCCGATTCTTGCAGTTGATACTACGTTTGAATCGGATAAGCTGATCAGCTATGTCGGTATTTCCAACGAAGAAGCGGCCGCTGCCGGTGGTAAATATGTAGCCGAACAGTTGGGTGGCAAGGGGAATGTTGTCATTTTGGCCGGCGTGCAGGGTGACACCACCTCGGAAGACCGCATTAAGGGCTGGACAAAGGGCCTGGAAGAAGGCGGCTGCACCGTGCTTGAAACGCAATATACTGATGCGGTTGCCGACAAGGCTGTAGATGTGGTTTCCGGTATGAGCCAGCAGTACCCGGATCAAATTGACGCCTTTGTCTGCCATTCGGATGATGTTGCAGTGGGTGCTACACATGCGGTGGAAATGATGGGTAAGGACATACTGGTATGCGGCTTTGGCGGCATTTCCGGAGCAGAACCCGTCAAAAACGGCCAGCTAACGGCTACGGTAGATATCGGTCCCTATGATATGGGCTATAACTGTGTTGTTCGCGCCATTGATGCCGTTGAGGGTAAACAGATCGATGCTTTCTACGGTTCCGAACCCAAAGTAATCGACTCCAGCAATATTGACGATTTTATGGTCAAATTGGCTGAGTGGAGCAAATAAGCGATGACCGGCTGCTGCAAAAGCGGCAGCCAGTTTTGTTGGGCATAAAAAGGAGCACTATAATGAAAAATATAAAAATCGGGCTGATTGGAGCAGGCTTTATGGGTCGTACACACTCCACTGCTTACCGGTCGGTCAACAATATTTTCGGGGAGGAAGTGGTACCCGAGCTAGTGGTTGTAGCTGATGTCAATGCAGATAATGCGAAGACGTTGGCTGAGAAATATGATTTTCGGCGCTGGACAACGGACTGGCAGGAAGTGGTATTCGATCCTGAGGTAGAGCTGGTCGATATTACGACCCCAAACGCCTCCCACTGCCCAATCGCCATGGAAGCTGCCCGGCACGGAAAACACATCTATTGTGAAAAGCCGCTTTCCATGACGGCGGCGGAAGCGGTAGAGGCAACAAGAATTGCAGAAGAGGCCGGCGTTATTACCTCTGTCGGATTTAACTACGTACGCAATCCGATCCAGCAGTATGTGAAAGAATTGATCGCTTCCGGCAAGCTGGGCGAGGTAGTCAATTTCCGTGGCATGTATGATCAGGATTATTATAACGATCCCGATCAGAAGCATGAGTGGCGCATGTTCAAATCTGCATCGGCCTCCGGCGCATTAGGCGATTTGGCCAGCCATACTCTTTCGCTTTCTCAATACTTGATCGGTGATATCGCAGAAGTGTGCGGTATGACCAAGATCATTGTGCCAGAACGGCCGGACCCGAAGGATTCCTCGCGTATGCTGCCGGTTGAAAATGATGATGTCGTGCAGTTCATGTTTAACTTTGCCAATGGCGCTTGCGGAACGATTTTTTCCAACCGTCTGGCGGCCGGTCGCAAGATGGCGCTGGGTTATGAAATTCAGCTGACGAACGGCTGTATTGTTTATACACAAGAGAACCAGAATCAGGTGCAGATTTATCGTCATGATGATGACAAGCGGGAACGCGGTTTCAAAACTGTATTGATTGCTCCGGGACATGGTGAATATGATAAATTCTACGGCGGCGCAGGCATCTGCCTGGGATATGCTGACCAGAAAACAATCGAAGTTTATCATACGCTGCAATGCGTGGCAAAACACCAGCCGTGCGAGATCGATTTCCGTTTTGGCACCAAGGTAATGCAAGTAATTGATGCTGTGCTGGAATCAGCCGAAACACGACAGTGGGTTCCGGTGCGCTGAAAAGGAGAGGCCGCTACATGAAAATTGGTTTAGTAACAGACTGCCTCAGCAGTCAATCCTTTGACGAACTGTTGGATACCTGTGCAAAGCTCGGTATCGAGCAGATTGAATTAGGCGTCGGAAATTGGTCCAGTGCACCGCACGTTGATTTAGATGAACTACTGAACAGTGAGATCAAGCGTGATGAGATGAAAGGGAAGCTGAAAGACAGAGGGCTTTCGATATCGGCTTTTAACTGTTCGGGCAATCCGTTGGCGCCCGGTACATGGGGGGAACGCGAAGACTGCGTTACGCGCAAGTGCTTTCAGCTTGCCGAATATTTTGAGTTGGATACAATAGTGATGATGTCCGGTCTGCCGGGCGGTGGACCGGAAGATCGGTATCCGAATTGGGTGGTCACTTCATGGCCACCGGAAACGCAGAATATTTTAGACTATCAGTGGAATCAGGTTGCCATTCCCTATTGGAAGGAAATCACGAAAGTGGCGGGCAGCCACGGCGTAACAAAACTGGCGCTGGAACCGCATGGTTGCCAGCTGGTGCATGATGTGGAAAACTTTTATCGGCTGCGGGACGCGTGCGGCGGCGATAAGACCATTGGTTTTAATCTGGATCCGTCTCACCTGTTCTGGATGGGAGCCGACCCCATCGCTGTGGCGCGTGCGTTGGGTGATTCCATTTACCATGTGCATGTAAAAGATGTGCGTATCGAGCAGCCCGCAACGCTTAACACTTTGTTGGATGGTAAACCGGTACTATCTTTTGCAAATCGGTCGTGGAATTTCTCTATCCCGGGTTATGGACACGATGAATGCTGGTGGCGGGAATTTATCGTCACCTTAAAAATGATGGGTTATAACGGGGTGCTGTCGATCGAGCACGAAGATTATACGATGGATACGCTGCATGCATTGAGCAAAACCGTTCACTTATTGCAGGATAGTATGGTTTAATAGGGGGAGCAGCAGGAGATGATAGGACGCATTGGCGCATCATCTCCTGCTTCTATCAAGGAAGGAGAACGGCAATGAGTGAATATGTAGTAGAACTGAAAAACGCGACCAAGCGCTTTCCGGGCGTCGTAGCGCTGAAGAACATGAGTCTGGCGGTTAAGCCGGGCGAAATTCTCGGCCTAATCGGCGAGAACGGTGCGGGTAAGTCGACGCTGATCAAGGTGCTGACGGGCGTGCATCAGGCAGACGAAGGCCAGATCTTCGTCAACGGCCAGGAAATGCATTTTAAGGACCCGAACGACTCCGCCGCTGCCGGTATCGCTTGTGTATATCAGGAGCTGAACATCGAAAAGCTGCTGAGCGTTACCGACAATATCTTCATCAACAAGTGGATCAAGGGGCCGGGCGGTCTGCTCGATTACCCCACGATGCACAAAAAGGCCAAGGAAGTCATGGCCTCGCTGGGTCAGGATATCGATCCGACCAAGGCTGCGGGCACGTTCGGCATGGGCGTGCAGCAGATGATCGAAATCGCCAAGGCGGTTCTGATCGACGCAAAAATGATCATTATGGACGAGCCGACCTCCTCTTTGGGCGAAAAGGAAGTTGAGCAGCTGATGACCACCTGCCGCGACCTGCGCGACCGTGGCATCGGCATCGTCTTTGTATCGCATAAGCTGGAAGAGCTGTTCGAGCTGTGCGACCGCGTTACCGTTATGCGTGACGGCGAGCACATCTGGACCAAGAAGGTAACCGAAACCGATAACGACGACCTGATCGCCGGCATGGTAGGCCGTACCCTCGAGAACCAGTTCCCGAAGGAATTCGGCCAGAAGAGCGCCGAGCCGATGCTCAAGGTAGAGCATCTGGAAGAGGGCGGCGTGCTGTACGACGTAAACTTTGAAGCATACGGCGGACAGATCCTCGGCTTTGCCGGTCTGGTCGGCGCAGGCCGTACCGAGACCATGCGCGCGATTTTCGGCGCAGACCCGATCGACGGCGGCAAGGTATACATCCACGGCAAGGAAGCCAAGATCAAGACCCCGCGCGACGCGATTCAGGCAGGCATCGCCTTCCTGACCGAGGACCGTAAGGGTCAGGGTCTGGTATTGGCGCAGACCATCCGCACCAACCTGATCCTTGCCAACCTGAAGGGCTTCAGCGACGGCCCCTTCCTGAACGAGAAGCGTATTCTCGAAACCGGCGAGCAGCACATTGCCTCGCTGCGCATCAAGACCCCGTCGATCGATGAGATCGTCGGCCAGCTTTCCGGCGGCAACCAGCAGAAGGTTGTTATCGGCAAGTGGGTCAACACGGATGCGGATATCTTCATCTTCGACGAGCCGACCCGCGGTATCGACGTCGGCGCGAAGGTTGAGGTTTACAATGTCATGAACAGCCTTGTAAAGCAGGGCAAGTGCGTCATCATGATCTCCTCCGAAATGCCCGAAATCCTCGGTATGTCGGACCGTGTCATCGTCATGCGCGGCGGCAAGGTCATGGCGCAGGTCGAACGCGACAGCAAGCATTTTAATCAGGAATCTATCATGAAGGCTGCATGGGGAGGTACTTTAGATGACTAAGACAAAGAATAAGGGTAAATTTAATCAGCTTGGCGTACTGATCGCCTGGGTGCTGCTCTGCATCGTGATCACGGTAATGAGCGGCGGCAAGTTCATTCAGCCGAACAACCTGATGAACGTATTGAGCCAGACCTCGTTCAACGCGGTTCTGTCGATCGGCATGCTGCTGTGCCTGATCACCGCCGGTATCGACCTGTCGGTTGGCGCGAACGCAACGTTCGCAGCCTGTGTAGCCGGTATGCTGGTACAGCGCGGTTCGGAAAACACGTTCCTGATGATCGTCCTCGTAATCGTGGCCGGCACGCTCGTTGGCTGGATCAACGGCATGCTCCTCACCCGTCTGCACCTGCCCCACCCCTTCGTATCTACGCTGGGTATGAAGAACTTCCTCTGGGGCATGGCGCTGCTGGTAACCGGTTCGCAGATGGTTTCCGGCTTCCCGGAAGGCGTTATGTGGCTGGGCTCTAAGCGTGTGTTCACCGCGCTGGGCGGCGGCATCCCGGTATGCTTCCTGCTCGTTATCATTCTGTACATCATCATGCACATCTTCCTGACCCGCACCGCGCTGGGCCGCTCGATCTACTGTGTAGGCGGAAACCTGGAAGCTGCCCGTCTGTCCGGTATCCACTCGGATAACGTACTGACCTTCTGCTACACGGTTTCCGGTTTCTGCGCAGCGCTGGCCGGCCTGATCTCGATCGGCCGTTCCTCCATCACCAACGGTGCAAACGCGATCCAGCCGTTCGATACCGACGCGATCGCGGCGTGCATCATCGGCGGCGCTTCCTTCATGGGCGGCAAGGGCACCATGCTCGGCACCATGCTCGGCGCGCTGATCATCGGCACCCTGCGTAACGGCTTCACCCTGATGGCTGCTTCCTCTGCGATCCAGAACATCGTACTCGGTCTGGTTATCATCCTCGCCGTATTCATCGACGTTACCCGTGAGCGCATGGAAGCCAAGGCTCGCCGTCTGGCTGCCAAGTAAGCAAACTGCTGCTCTTTTTTCTTCTCTTCTTTTGCGGGGGTTGCATGTTAAACCCCGCATGCTTTCGGAAATAATGTGAAGCAGAAAACATTCTCGCTCTAAATATAATTTGAACATATGAAGTAAAAATGGATAGGGATTATACATCGATAAAGTGATACAACCGATGCCTGATAGCATTTGCAGGTGGGTAAATTAAGGTGTAAAGTCACTCTTGAAATGAACTGCACTCCGTCAAGAGGCCAGAGAAAAATATAAAGTTTTCCTAACCAGTAGCCAATAGCTGCTGGTCATTTTTTATGTAGCCAATGACAGTTTGTGTTTTTCCTTTAGTGAGGTGGGGATGCGGACAAAAAGTTGGACAGATTAGGCGAAAAGGCTCAACTTATGCTTTCTACTTTTTGTGTACATCCCTTATGAAATCCTTCCTTTTGCAGTCCAACTTTTTGTCTGCATCCCCGGTTGCTTCAAATTATGTGTAAACCACCTGAGTGGTGTAGAATAGAAGTACTCCATGGGAAGTGCTTTCTGGCCATATGCTCCACTTGGGGAACATTAGGCAGATAGACGGCGGCAGGATACCGCTCGTGGATATTGTCACCTTCGGTTCACCTTGTCAGGATCTGTTCACAATCGGTGCATAGGAGGGCTTTTTTTAAGTGGCCGGTTGGATTTTGCAGTTGCGCCCAAGGCATTTACAGGTGTTTAAGTGATATTATGTTATACTTGAAAAATCAAAAGGTCCTCTATTCACAAAAACGGTAAGTCATGTTATCATGTTTAATAATCCTGTGAATTGGAATTCATAGAGAATTTTTCGAAGCGGAAAATTTAGAATAAATATTTGTCAAGACGAGCCGGTCCCTTGAGTATGAAAATAGTGTGGTACGGAACAATTGCTGCATTTGCTTTCTTCAAAAACGCCTGGACTTCTTACGCAAATACTGATATAATATAATTTGGAGGAGAAATGCAGATATGGCGACTTTTATAGATTTGTTTGCTGGTGCTGGCGGCTTTTCAGAAGGTTTTTTACAAGCAGAGGTAGAGGGAGAGTCTTTTGACTTTCTTCTGGCAAGCGATATTAATCCAACTTGTGAAGTGACGCATCGCATGCGATATAATTATCAACTTGGATTAGATACAAAATTTTTAACCAAAGACATAACTGACCCGGACTTTCTTGAAGTACTAAAAGAGGAAATTGAAAATCAAGAAATTGATGTTGTAGTTGGCGGGCCGCCTTGCCAGTCTTTTAGCTTAGCCGGGGTAAGAAAAACAAATGATAGAAAAGATGACTTGTTTTCTTATTACCTGCAAGTTATCAAAATGCTACACCCAAAATATTTTGTGATGGAAAATGTGTATGGTATCTTAACCAAATATAAAGGGAAGGTGAAAGAGCGCATCCTTCACGAGATCAACAGTATCATAAACCTTGCCGCTTTAGAAGAGTATGTCGAAACGGCGGAGGAATTTGTAAACGGCAAACCAAAGGGATGCGAATTGGTATCGGCAAACTATGCGTTGGACAAGCTGCGTCTTGTTGTTGAGAGAGAACATCAGGAAGCGCTGGTTAGCGAGCGGTATATGGCGTCCCTCCGAAAGCTGCAGGGTGATCGTTTCACCGAGGACGAATTGGCATTTATCAAGACGGCGCTGCTGCACGAAAAACAGCGGTGTGGCAATCCGTTATTAGACAAGTATCTCGACCGGCTGATCGGAATTTGGGTGGATGCGTTTCGCAATAGCAAGGCCGTTCCGGAGGAGGATCGAAATGTGGTGCGGGAAATGCTGGCTTTGATGAAACAAAGAGGGCGATTGTATCATCAAAAAACCGAATTGAAAAAGTTAATCAATGAAGCGCATTTGACAAACTCGGCTTCCAAGCACCAATTTGATGCAGCGGTAGAAAGCATGGAGGATGATACGATACTGCAGTTATTTTTTGAGGGATGCCAAGTGGCGATGGAAAAAACAGATAATGCTCCGGCGAAACAAACGGTGCGAGAAGTGGAACAGGCCGTTGAAATATTGTATGAATCGACTGTCGATACAGTGGATCGCTTGAATGCACTACTGTGTAAGCATTTAAATCGGAAGGAAGTAGAACAATTAAAGAGTGAGTCAAAAAAGATTCGCTTGTACAATATCAAGTCAGAACAGGTTTTGCTGGCTTCAGATTATGGCGTTCCGCAAGATCGGCGCCGGGTGGTGTTTATCGGGTGCAGAAATGACCAAGAAATGATT
>UMEX01029201.1_pt1 | contig 11994 bp, 9 predicted proteins | sample 1964871 | NCBI WGS metagenome assembly UMEX01 (sample SAMEA4836032, study PRJEB28245) | human gut metagenome | biome: gut microbiome; material: fecal sample | place: Denmark | collected 2008
TACACACATACCCTTCATACAATAAAAAAACCCCTATAAACCCAAACTCTCCCCCTCTATCCCAACCCCATCGTATGAGTTAAGATAATATCAACAAAGGAAAACAAAAACAAATAAATAAGGAGGGAATGGAATGAATGAGGTCATTGTCTCCATGAACAATATCAGCAAAAGTTTCCCGGGTGTTAAGGCTCTGGATCATGTAAAATTTGAGCTGCGTTCTGGAGAAGTCATGGCGCTGCTGGGAGAAAATGGAGCCGGAAAATCGACCCTGATGAAAATCCTCAGCGGTGTATATACCAGAGACGAAGGAACGATGGAAATCTTCGGAAAATCCTATGACGACCTAACACCAAAGCAGGCCCAGGAAGCAGGAGTAGCCATTATCCATCAGGAATTGAACATGTGCAGGCACTTAACAGTAACGGAGAACATGTTCCTTGGAAGAGAAGTAAAAGGTGGTTTATCCTTAAATAATGCGAAGATGCGGAAAGAAGCCAAGAGGGTTCTGGACGATCTTCGAATCGACATCAGTCCGGATCAGATCGTAGGAGATCTGCCAGTATCCAAACAGCAGATGGTTGAAATTGCAAAAGCACTTTCCATCGATGCAAGGATCCTGATCATGGACGAGCCTACATCCTCTCTGACAGCAAAAGAAATTGATGATCTTTTCCGTATCATCCGAAAGCTGAGGGACGAAGGAAGAGGAATCGTATACATTTCACACAGACTGGAAGAACTGTCCCATATCGTGGACAGAGTTACCATCATGCGAGATGGACAATACATAACAGACGGTAATTTCAAAGACATGGACATGGACTACATTATCAAAAATATGGTAGGCCGTGAAATCAAAGAAAAATTCCCGAGAGTGGAATGCAGGAAAGGCAAGAAGATTTTTGAAGTGAAAAATCTCAATGCCGGAAAAATGGTCCGAGATATCAACTTCTCTTTATATGAAGGCGAGATCGTAGGATTTGCGGGACTGATGGGAGCCGGAAGAACGGAGACTACAAGAGCCATCTTCGGTGTTGATCCGAAAGACAGCGGAGAGTTTTATGTGGATGGTAAAAAAATCGAAGTCAACTGTCCAATGGATGCCATTCGAAACGGTGTTGTGCTTGCTCCTGAGGATCGTAAAAAAGACGGTCTCTGTACGAAACTGAGCATCCGTCAGAACCTGGCACTGCCAAATCTTGACCTTGTATGCAATAAGATGGGTGTGATAAACTCAGGAAAAGAAGATGCTCTTTGCGAAAAAGCAGTGAAGGATCTCCAGATTAAAACACCGAATGTGGAAATTGATTCCGGCAATCTTTCTGGTGGAAACCAGCAGAAAGTAGTTGTTGGAAAATGGCTCGCAAGAGATTCAAGGGTTGTTATCTTTGATGAGCCCACAAGAGGAATTGATGTTGGCGCAAAGGTAGAAATTTACAATCTGATGAATGAGCTGAAAAAACAGGGAATTGCAGTTATGTTTGTATCCTCTGAAATGCCGGAGGTCATGGGAATTGCAGACCGTATCATCGTAATGTGTGACGGACGTATCACCGGTGAGGTTTCAGCAAGGGAAGCCACCCAGGACGAGATCCTTACAATGGCAACATCCTTTGAAAACAAGAGTATTAAGGAAACTGAGGGAGGAAGTAAAAATGAATAGTAAACAGCAACGCCCTTTAAAGAAATTATTGGGAATCAGGGGAATGGGGGCAGCACTTACCGCATTCGTGGGGCTGATCATTATTTATATCGCATTTGGTATCATTAACCCGGCGGTTTTTTCAGGACAGAATATGTTGAACCTGCTGCGTTCCATGTCCAAGTACCTGTTGATCGGTATTGCACAAAGTTACGTACTGATCACTGGAAACATTGACCTGTCAATCGGATCCATGGTCGGAATGAGCGCCATGATCGCAGCTACCTTAATGACAACAGGAATGGTACCATTCCTTGCAATTGTGATCGCACTTATTGCCTGTCTGGTAGTTGGTGTGGTAAATGGATATCTGGTTGGAAAATTTAAACTCCCTCCATTTATTGCAACTCTGGGAACCATGTTCGTAGCACGAGGAATTGCCTACATGGTAAACGGAAACAGAAATACAGATGCCATTGCAACAGGTGTTGGAAAAGAAACGGCTGATGCATTCCAAAATTGTTTTTATTACGGTAAAACGCTTGGCATTTATAACACATTCTGGATCGCACTTGTTATTTTTGTTATATTTTTCTTTATCTTATCCAAGACACGTACAGGCCGTCATATTTACGCAATCGGTTCTAACGTGGACGCGGCAAAGCTTTCTGGTGTAAACGTAGTTTCCACCACAGTAAAGACTTATCTGGTAAGCTCCGTATGCTCCTGTGTAGTTGGTCTTATCCTTTGCGCACAGGCTGGTATGGGAAATATGGAAGCTGGAAACATGTACGAGATGTATGGCGTAGCAGCCGGCGTAATCGGTGGCGTTTCCCCACTTGGAGGAACTGGAATCCTTCTTGGAACCTTCGCAGGTGCAGCTGTCTGGCAGACTCTGGAAAATGGTCTGAACATGATCGGTGCACAAGTTGGTATCCAGCGAGTTGTAATCGGCGTGATCGTAGTTGCAGCCGTATTGCTGGATGTAGTTGTAAGAAACGGACAGTTTGGCAAACACAGAAAAAAATAACCGCAAGAAAACAGTATTTTTCACAGGAAAATGAAATCGACAACTGAATATGGGAGATGTAAAATAATTTCATGAAACTAAACCGCAAATGGAGAAGGCGGGTAGTTATAAAAAATAATTTTTAGGAGGATTTTTACAATGAAAAGAAAACTTTTAGCTATGGTATGTGCAGTATCTATGATCGCTTCCCTTGGAGCAGCTACTGTTTATGCATCAGATGATGTTAAGGCTACAGGCGATGAGAAAATTGCGCTGATCACAATGGACTCTATCGACCAGCACTGGATCACCCTGAACGAAGGCGCTCAGGAAGAAGCAAAAGAGCTTGGTGTAACAGTTGACTTCATGTCCCCGAATACAAAAGATGACGCTCAGCAGATCGAGTGTGTAAACAATGCAGTAGCAGGCGGTTATGATGCAATCATGGTTGCTGCAAACGGACCAGACGCTATTTCTTCCGCACTTCAGGAAGCAAAAGATCAGGGAATTAAGATCGTATATGTTGATTCCCCTGCAAATGTAGAGGCAGAAGCTACTTTCTCCACAGACAATGAGGCAGCTGGAACAACAGCAGGAGAAGAGATGAAGAAGGCGCTTGAGGATGCTGGTATTACATCTGGTAAAATCGGTATCATTAATGTAAACGCAGCTACTGATTCCTGCGTAAACCGTGAGGAAGGCTTCCGCGCAGCATTTGACGGCACAGACTTCGAGATCATGGAAACCCAGTACGGCGAAGGTGATGCTGCAAAATCCCAGAGTATCGCAGAGAACTACATTACACAGGGTGTTGTTGGTATCTTCGGATGTAATGAAGGCTCCACAACTGGTGCCGGAAATGCCATCAAAGCAGCTGGAAACGCTGACATCATCGGTGTTGGTTTTGATAAATCTGACGCGATTCTGAACCTGATCGACGACGGATATCTTCTTTGCACAATGGCTCAGAACCCAGATGTTATGGGATCTGAAGGCGTAAAAGCAGCTGTAAAAGCAATCAACGGCGAGGAACTCGGCGGAGAAGTTACAGATACAGGTGTATCTGTGATCACAAAGGATTCTGATAAATAATCTGAAATAAAAGGAATATTGTTCATGGAACGTCATGGATATGATGACGGCTGGGGCAGTAATTATAAGGAGCAAGAAACCGTCGGTTTTTCCGGCGGTTTTCTTGCTTAAAATGCTGAAATGGATTATTATTAGAAGTAAGAAAAAGTGGAGAGAGTTTCTAAAAAAATGGGGAAATTTCTTCACAGTAATCATGTAATGGGGACGGAGAACATGGAGATTTTAAAGGTAGTAATTGCAGATGATGAGGTGCGGATCTGCCAGCTGATCCAGGCACTGATCGACTGGGATTCTATGGGAATGAAGGTGGTGGGAATCGCCCACAACGGAGAGGAAGCCTGCGAAATGGTACGGCAGACACAGCCGGATATTCTGATCACAGATATCCGCATGCCAGGCTGCAGTGGCCTGGAGCTGGTAAAAAGGGTGAAGGAGCTGGATTCCGCTCTGGAAGTAATCATAATCAGCGGTTACGCCCATTTCGAGTATGCACAGCAGGCTATCAGTTACGGTGTGGGACATTATCTTCTGAAGCCGGTAAACAAGGGGGAACTGACTGCTACCCTGCAGAAATTGCAGAAAAAGATCGGGGAGCGCAAGGAGTCGGAACTGAATCATCAGGAGCTTGTAAATAAGGCGAAAAGGGATGATGACCATTTACGGGCAAATCTGATCGACCGGCTGCTGGATCAGCCGGATATGCCGGTTTCACAGGACACATTGACGAGCATTTATCATCTGAAAGCAAGACAGGGAGTGTACCAGGCGTTTTGTGTAAAAGTGGATTATGGAAGAAAGATCATTTCTGGCGGCAGAATGGATGGAACAACAGGTCTGGCTGGCGCACGAGAGATCAGCTCCACTTCCAGTGAAATCCTTATGGAAAAAGTACGTGAGGTCCTGGAACGAAATCTGAAAAAAGACAGCCGCGAATTAGTTCTTCTGATTCGTGATGACTATTGCTACGGTATTCTTAACTATCCGGAAAGTGAGAAGGAATCCATCCGCCGGAGCATGAAGAGCAGCCTTACCCAGATGGAAATCCAGAAAAATATGTTTCAGCATGTAAGCTTTTCCATGGCAGTTGGAGCTGCATACAAAGAGGCAGAGCATTTGGCTGACTCTATGCAGGAAGCCCGAAAACTGATCCAGGAAAGGCTGGTAAAAGGGGACGGACGGGTTCTTGACTGTCTGGGAAAAGCTTCAGAAATCCAGGAGAGCGAGTTGCTGAAAAAGTATCTTCGTGAGATTACTCATGCCGTAGAAATTTCCAGCATTCAGAATGCAGCAGAAGCAGTAGAGGATTTGCAGGATACGGTAAATAAGGCGAAAGAAATTCGTGGCAGCGAGATTTTTGAACTGGTGTATGCAGCAGCTGATATTTTTGCGGCAAGTATTCGGATTCCAGAGCGTACTGCTACTGTGGAGGAATTCCGTAAACAGTGTGATAAATGTGGAAAAATAGAGGAAATTTTTTCCTGTCTTGGGGATTTCCAGAAAAAATATATCCAGGAGCAGGCTGAACGCTATGAAACTGATACTATCCGCCCGGTTCGCAAGGCAAAGGAATATATCCAGAACCATTTCAGTGATCCGCTGACTTTAGAGGAAGTCAGCGAGATAGTGGGACTTAGCACTGCTTATTTCAGTGCCTTATTCAAGAAGACAGAAGGAGAAGGTTTTGCAAAATATCTGATCAACGTGAGAATGGAACAGGCCAAGCTACTCCTTCGGGAATCCAATCTTCCAGTAACAGAAATCTGCAGGAGGGTAGGATATAACGATCCGAAACATTTCACACATACCTTTGAGAAAGCGGCAGGGGTGAAACCCTCTACATATAGAAAATTGTATGGATAAATCAAAAATGAAATTTAAAGAAAAACTGAAATACATATCCAACCGGGCTCTTGTCCTGGGAACGGTAGTCTTCGGGAGTTTTATTATTCTGGCGGTAATTCAGCTGTTATTGGCATATAAAGGCGAAACACCCTGGTGGATGGCCATAATTATAACAATATTTGCAATTTTGTTTCCGATTGTATTCTGGCTGTGGATTCACCGCCCTTACATGCGCTGTGAAAAAATGACGGATCGTTTTCTGGATGGTTATATTTTTTCCGAAAAAGAAGATATGGAACTCTTGAACCTGACTCCAAGCATCCAGAAGCAGATGAAAATGGTAGACCGCATTGTGCGTTCTCCCCAGTATATGGATCTGAACAAAAGACAGGCTCAGTACCTGGCTTTGCAGAATCAGATCAATCCCCACTTTCTTTACAATACACTGGAAAGCATCCGTGGAGAAGCTATTATTGCAGGTCTGGACAGCGTTGCAGATATGACAGAAGCCCTGGCAAGATTTTTCCGTTACACCATTACCAAGGTGGAGAATCTGGTTTCTGTGGAGGAAGAACTGGATAACTGTGAGACTTATTTTGGAATTCAGAAATATCGTTTCGGGGACCGGCTGCAGCTTCATATTGATTATGATATTGCAGAGTATGAAAAGATCATGAACTGCAGAATCCCCAAACTGACGTTGCAGCCGATTCTGGAAAACAGCATTATCCATGGCGTGGAGCTGAAGGTTGGCGGTGGAAATCTTTATATCCGTTTTCAGTGTACAAAGGATCGCCTGCTCATCCGTATTTCAGACGATGGGGTGGGAATGGACGAGATGACTTTAGCAAAGCTGAACCAGAAGCTGGGCAAGTCAACCAAGGCCATTCACGACAATGAAGAAAAACAGGGCGGAATTGCTCTGGTGAATGTGAATAACAGAATCCATTTGATCTTTGGGGATGAATATGGCATGCATGTTTATTCTGTACCAGGAGAAGGAACAGATGTGGAGATCACCATCCCTATACTTACTGACGACAGACAGGTGAAAAACAGGAGCGTGTTGGTATGAGAAACGAAGTTCTCAGAATGGAGCGTGTGACGTATAAAGAGGATGAGGTTGTGAAGCTGGAGGACTTCAATCTTCAGATTTTTCAGGGAGAGATTATGGGATTTATGCCTGTTAACAGTCATGGAAAAACAGCTCTTCTGAAGCTTCTGGAACGGAATCTTCCCCTCTATGACGGTTATATTTATTATGGAGGGGAAAAGGTAAACACCTGGAAAGAGAATTACAAGGCAGCAAACAGGATCAGCATTATCCAGGAGAAAAGTTCTCTGGCAGGAAATCTGAACATTGCAGATAATATTTTTGTCCTGCGTCCGGGCTTTCGCCAGTGGGTGATCCGCACAAAGATCCTGAACCGGCAGATGGAACCTTTTTTAGAAGATATCGGAATGGACATTCCCCTTAATAAAGATGTGGAGAAGCTTTCTACTTTTGAACGGATCATTGTAGAATTGCTCCGGGCTGTGATTATGGGATATCATCTGATCGTGCTGGACGAAGTTGGAGCCCTTGTCAGTGATGATGAGTTGAAAAAGCTCCATGGAATTATCCGTCGTTATGTGAAAAAAGGGTTTTCTTTTCTTTATATCTGTTCTCATCTGGAAGAGATTTCCAGTATCTGTGACAGATGTGCGCTGTTTACCAATGGAAGAATCCAGAAGATTCTGGAAAGAGAGGAGCTGTTCAATGATCCGCCCGTAACTTACATGACGGAATATAACGACATGGTCCGTTATCATACGGAAAAAAGGGAAGGGCAGCAGGCTGCACCGGTTGTTTTTCAATGGAAGGGCTACGGAGAGGATGCAGCCTGCAATTTTTCCTTTGATGTGCATAAAGGAGAATGCCTGGCCGTACAGATTATGGATGCCAGGGGAATGGAGGAGCTACGGAAGATTCTGACCGGAGATATTTTACCGGAAAGTGGAGAAATCCTGTTGAATGGGAAGCAGACAGAGATTCCGGGAAATGGCAGGATTGCAGTAATCCAGGAACGTACTACAAAAACCATGATTTTTCCGAAACTGGATTATATGAATAATCTCTGTATTTGTCTGGCAGAAAAAGTTCCTTCAATCTGGCACAACAAACGTCTTCAGAAAAGTATTCGGAATGAATACAGTCCCATATTAGGGACAGATGTTTTTGAAATGCCGGTGGAGGAACTGAGTGAAAAGCAGAAGTATCAGCTGGTGTATACAAGAGTATTTTTGCAGAAACCGGAGATTCTGTTTTGTATTCAGCCTTTCTGCGGCGCTGATCTTGCTCACAGGATGTTTATCTGGAGTATGTTGGAAAAGTTCCTGGATAAGGGGATTTCGGTGGTGATCTTATCTTTGAATTTATCGGATTCCCTGGCTATGGCAGATCGCCTGTTGATTCTTGGGGAAAATGGGAAAAAGAAGGAAATTGTAAGAGAAAATTTCCATAAGATTACCTCGTCGGTGCCCTGGCTGCATAGGTATCCGTCAGAGAGAAAATAAAATGTATAAAACATAATACTAATAATTCGGATTGTATTTTCAAACACGCTCCAGAGCCTAAATAAGAAGCCCATGGCAACAGAAATAAAATTGCCATGGGTTTCTTTATAACTAAAATTCAATTTCAGTCAATCTTCAGAATCAGTTCCAGCACCCGTCTTGCACAGTGCTCTAATTCCGGGCGGCCAAGCTGTCCCATTTCCATGGCCTTTTTCACACGTTCTGGGAAACCAGTTCCCATTTTTACGTCATTTCCGGCCTTGATTTCTTTGTAATGCTCTGCTCTTGTCCACCAGTCAGTGGTGACCATTCCCTTGAAGCCCCACTCGCCGCGGAGAACATCTTCCAGAAGCTCACGGTTCTCAGAAGCGCGGTGACCATTGATTGCATTGTAGGAGGACATGATCGTCCATGGCTGTGCTTCTTTTACAATGATCTCGAAACCTTTCAGATAGATCTCGCGAAGTGCACGCTCGGAAACACGGGAATCGCTGTGCTTTCTGTTGGTCTCTTTGTTATTTGCTGCGAAATGCTTTACAGAAGCTGCAATGTGCTGGGACTGGATACCTTTTACCATAGCTGCGCCCATTTTTCCGGCAATCAGCGGATCCTCGGAATAGTACTCGAAGTTTCTTCCACAAAGCGGATTTCTGTGGATATTTACTGCAGGGGTAAGCCATACAGCAAGATTGTTCTCCTTCACTTCTTCGGCGCCAGCCTGTCCAACCTGCTGAACAAGAGCCGGATTCCAGGTGCAGGCAAGAAGGGTTGCACAAGGCCATGCTGTTGTGTTCATGCTGCATTCCCCGCTGATACGAAGACCGGCAGGACCGTCTGCTGTCATAATGGATGGAACACCATAGTCCGGAAGATTTCCAAAGCCGAAGGTATTGGAAACACCTACGTTTGGCTGTCCTCCAAGAAGATGAATCAGATCGTCATCGCTTAACTGTTCCATAAAATCATCCAGGGAAAGCCTGCCTTCTGCTACATCAATAAACTGTTTTCTGCCAAAGTTGTCGAAAAGTGTGCCACGTGTACAGCAGCGGACTGCAGGGGTAATACCTTCCTCAGTGCCCGGCTCCATTTTCTCAAATACGCATTCGTTCATGTCATTGCATGCAGACTGTGGAAGCTCCTCAAAACTGCCGTCAGAGAGCATACGCTCTTTCAGGCTGGTTGGAACAAGATGAGCTGTCAGCTGCTTTGTGATCATATTTTCATACAGTTCCATTGTCAGGAGGCTCTCCTTAGTGTCGCGCACAGAAGTTCCAATATAGAACTTATAAGTACCTTTTTCCAGAATATATGCGGATTTCTTGATTTTTCCAAGGTCATCGTAGGAAGCCATGTCAGCCTTTGCAAAGGAAAGGCGGATCTGCTGTGTCTCACCTGGCTGAAGAAGACGGGTTTTTGCAAAAGCAGCAAGCTGGCGGGCTGGTTTCTTCAGAAGTCCCTGTGGAGCTTTGAAATAAATCTGGACAACTTCTTTTCCAGCCAGGTTACCGGTGTTGGTCACCTGAACTTCAGCGAAAATCTGATCCTCTGTTTCCCACATAGCGGTGGTGTTCAGGCAAAAGGTGGTGTAGGAAAGTCCGTATCCAAATGGATAGATTACTTTTTCCTGTGCTCCTGGAAGGGTTTCAAAATAACGGTAGCCTACATAAATATCTTCTGTATAGTTTACATAATCAAAAGACTCATGGAAGTTAGCAGTGGATGGATAATCATTTACGTCTGCAGCAAAAGTGTCAGCCAGCTTACCGGATGGATTCCCTTTGCCGGTGAGAAGCTCCGCCATGGCAAGCCCGCCTTCCATGCCACCCTGCCATCCAAGAAGAGCGGAGGAAATCCGGTCATCATTTTTTACCCAGGAAAGGTCCATGATTCCGCCGATATTGAGAACGACTACGATATCATCAAAGCGCTCTTTTACCATGGAAAGCATTGCTTTCTCCCTGGTAGTGAGATAGAAGTCGCCATCTGGGAAAACTTCGCCGGAAATTTTCGGCATGGTGGTTTCTGTATCCCATGGATTAAATTCGTTGTTGCATTCAATGCTGGAACGGTCCCAGCCCTCGCCGGAGAAACGGCTGATCACAACAACTGCAACGTCAGCAAATGCTTTTGCGCCGTCAGCAAGCTCCTGGGAAAGCTCTGGCTCTACCGTCATTCCTGGTGCGGCACCTTTTTCATACTGATGTCGGATATCGGTGCGGTAAAAATCGGATAACGGTTCGTAGATCTGAACGGCGTTTTCCTGCATTTTCAGCCCATCGTAAAGGTTGTGTACATAAGAAACCATAACATCACCGCTTCCGCCGCCGCCTTTTACATAGTCGAAGCTGCCCTTGCCAAAAAGGGCGATGCGTGTGCCCTCAGTAAGAGGAAGCAGGTTTTTCTCATTTTTTAGAAGAACCATACCTTCTTTGGCGGCTTCTTTGGAAAGAAGGATATGTTCTTTGCTTGCGGTAACACGGCCGCTTTCCCTAAGGGGAAGGTTTGGCTGGAATTTAACTCTGGTCCATTTGTTCATTGTGGGATGTCCTCCTGTAGATAAATTTATAATTAGAAATTTTTTTTCGTGTAGTTGTCTTGATGTTGCTATTGTACTGGAAAAAGCGGTGGTGTACTAGATGGTTTATTGCTTCTTTTATAGGTCTTTCTTGATATTACAGATGAAATATTATATATTATCATAAAGAATAGATGGTGTATTTTGATTTTAAACCTGTGATATAAGTGTTGTGTATTTTGGATGAGGATGGAAGTCGGGAAATTTGAGTGAAAAAAGAAGGTGAGGCATACTATGAGAGCGGAATATGAAAACGTGCTGGATGATCATTTGGGACAAATTCATTTTACATATGTAAATACCTGGGATGAACTGTTACCAGCACACTGGCATGAGCATTTGGAAATTATTTATGTGCTTGGCGGCGAGATTACAGCATCTATTAATGATGTGAGTTATGAGTTGAAAAAAGGGGATATTTTTCTGGTAAATTCCAATGATATCCATTATACCCATACGCATGAGGATGCCAGGTATTATCTTTTACAGATCCCGCCGGTTCATCTGGAAAGAATTTCTGCAAAGTGGGAGGGACTGAAATTTCAGGAGTTTATAAGGTCGAAATCAGCTGACGCATGTGTTCAGGGAGAACAACTGGAGAATGTGCAGGGAAAGGGACTTGTTGAGATGAGGGAGAATCGAAAGTCTACAAATCGGGCTGATGATCTGTATGATCAGTTGAGAGACGTATTTCGGAAAATTGCAGGCTTTTATGAAGAAAAAAAAGAAGGCTATCATCTTCTGGTGCTTTCTGCTGTTTACCGTTTACTTTATTTTCTTTATACAGAAGGAATCAGGAGTGAGGAAGATACAGAAACAGCTCACGGCACTCTGCGAGACTTGGAACGGATGAAGCTGTGCATGGAATTTGTCCGGGAACATTATGGGGAAAGAATTTCCCTTGCCGATGCTGCTGGGCTTTTGTCCATTACACCAGAGCATTTCTGTCGTCTTTTTCGCAAATATACAGGACAGACCTTCCTGGCTTATGTAAATCAGATCCGCATGGAGCATTTCCACACAGATCTTCTGGAGACAGATAAAAATATAACATTTCTTCTGGATAAAAACGGGATTACCAATTACAAAGGTTTTTTGCGGAAATTTAAGGAAGCTTATGGGGAATCGCCGAAGGAAGTAAGGAGAAAACAGCTGGGAAAAAAGTAAGAATGATTTTTTTGGAAGGCGCTGAAAATAACAAGCAGGACAGCTTAAATGTCTGTCCTGCATTGGTTTATAACTGCGCTTTATTTTTTACCAGCATTTCATGAATGA
>UMEX01036381.1_pt1 | contig 11994 bp, 9 predicted proteins | sample 1964871 | NCBI WGS metagenome assembly UMEX01 (sample SAMEA4836032, study PRJEB28245) | human gut metagenome | biome: gut microbiome; material: fecal sample | place: Denmark | collected 2008
CAACAACTCATGACCAAAAGATGTGTCTGTTAACGACTTACCCTCATTGATTGAAAATCCCCGTGGAGAGATACCGATCTCCGCGGTCGCAGATGATCGTGACAATCACAGCCCCGGGATTGGCCGCGGCCACACGAAGCGCTCCTGAAACCGCACCGCCCGAACTGATGCCGCAGCAAATGCCCTCACGGCGAGCCAGAGCGCGAACGGTATCTTCCGCATCTTTTTGCAGAATATCGAGTGTTTCATCAACGAGTTCCGGACGGTAAATCCCGGGCCGATACTCCGCCGGCCAGCGGCGAATACCAGGAATGCGGCTTCCTTCTGCCGGCTGCAGACCCACCACACGTACATTGGGATTTTTTTCTTTCAGAAAGCGCGACGTGCCGGTAATGGTGCCGGTCGTGCCCATGGCCGAGACGAAATGCGTCACGCGGCCGGCCGTCTGCGTCCAAATTTCAGGGCCTGTTGTGCGGTAGTGCGCAAGCGGATTGTCAGGGTTGTTGAATTGGTCAAGCTGCCACCCTTCACCGCGCTGAACCATGGCATTAGCCAGGTCGCGCGCACCCTCCATGCCTTTTTCAGCGGGCGAGAGGATCAGTTCCGCACCATAGGCTTGAATGGCCGCACAGCGCTCCGCCGTCGAATTGGCCGGCAGGATGATCTTCATCCGATACCCTTTCAAGGCCGCGATCATGGCGAGCGCGATGCCTGTATTGCCGCTCGTCGCTTCAACGAGTGCGTCGCCCGGCTTGATATCTCCGCGCTTTTCAGCCTCTTCAATCATGGATCGGGCAGCGCGGTCCTTGATGGAGCCGGCAGGATTATTGCCTTCGAGCTTCACCCAAACTTCACTGCCGTTATGGGGAACAAGGTGCTCAAGACGCACCAGCGGCGTAGCGCCGACAACGTCGATTACGGTTTCAGGGGACATACTTCATCCTTAAATACATACCAATCAAATGAAAAGCGCAGCTTCATGCTTAAGCGCCTTTGGCGGTTCGGCAGCCTCTGGCGATGAATGCTCATGGCCGTGCTCACCGACAAACGGCCAGCGGGGTTTGCGGACATGAACCGGCAGGCGCTCTTCGGCTCGATAGAGGTAAGCGCGCTCAAAACTCATCAGATAGCCGCGCCCAAGCCGCGGCAGCGCATCTTCGAGCACGAATGCGTTGAGAGCGTTCTCGTACCAGCCTTCCGGTTCGGCTTCAACCTGAATCGCGCCGCCCTTGGGAACGGCGCTGCGGATCACCACCGGGAGCAGCCCCGCCTTTTGCGCGGCAGCAGAATCTTCCTCAGCTTCCAGCCGCCGCATGCGGGCATCTTTTGGACGCAAAAGCAAATCCGCCGGACCGTCCGGAATGGATTTCGGATCGACAACCGGCCTTCCGTCAGCGCCGCCGTCAAGCGCCAGATCAACCGTTCCGACGTGAAGCCGCCCGTTCGAGATCATCGCCGGAATCCGGTTCACATCGCTCAAAAACTCAATCACAAAGCGTGTCTTCGGATGCTCCCAGATTTCCGCGGGCTTATCTGCCTGCTCGATGCGGCCGTTATGCATCACGACGACGCGGTCGGCAACCTGCATGGCCTCTTCCTGATCGTGCGTCACAAATACGCCGGTAAACCCAAGCTCTCGGTGCAGACGCTTGATCCATTGACGCAGCTCCTCGCGCACCTGCGCGTCCAGTGCGCCGAAAGGTTCGTCAAGGAGCAGCACCTGAGGTTCCACCGCCAGCACGCGGGCAAGCGCCACGCGCTGCTGCTGACCGCCCGAGAGCTGCGCCGGATAGTGACCGGCTTTGTCAGAAAGCTGCACCATGGCCAAAAGTTCCGCAACGCGCTTCTCAATTTCAGCTTTCGGCAGCCGCTCGCTGCGGGGCTTCACCGTCAGTCCGAATGCCACGTTTTCGGCAACCGTCATATGGCGGAAAAGCGCGTAGTTCTGAAAGACAAACCCCACGCGCCGTTCTGCGGCGGTGAGTTGGGTAACGTCGCTCGTTCCAAAACGGATGCGTCCGCTCGTTTCGGTCTCCAGGCCGGCAAGAATGCGCAGGAGCGTCGTTTTGCCCGACCCCGAGGGCCCCAAGAGCGCAATCATCTCGCCCGATGCAATCTTCAGATTGATGTCGGAAAGCACTTCAGCATTGCCGAAGCGCTTTCGGATGTTTTCTATATCAATGCTCATTTGTATTTTGTGTCCTGTCCGATATCAGGCGCGGCGGCGATGACGGCGCAGAAAAAGCGTGGCCAGCGCAAGCAGCGCGAGCAGTGCGGCGGCGGTAAAGGCGCCGACGGTGTTGTAGTCCTGTTCTAAGAGCTCAATCTGCAGGGGCAGCGTCATGGTTTCACCCCGCACGGATCCGGAGACGACAGAAACCGCGCCGAATTCGCCGATCGCGCGCGCGTTGGTGAGGAGCACTCCATAAAGGAGCGCGCCGGAAATTTTGGGCAGCGTCACACGAAAGAACATCTGCCAAGGCGACGCACCCAACAAAAGCGCCGCCTCTTCTTCGCTCGACCCCTGACTGGTCATGAGCGGAATCAGTTCGCGGGCCACAAAGGGACAGGTGACAAAAATCGTGACGAGCACCATGCCCGGCCAGGCAAAGAGGATCTGGACCTGTGCCGCATCGAGCCAAGGCGCCAAAGGACCATTCGCACCGTACCAGAGCAGATAGATAAGGCCTGCCACCACCGGAGAAACCGCAAACGGAATGTCGATGCACGAAAGAATCACCGTTTTCCCTGGGAACGAGAACCGCGTGACAGCCCAAGCGAGCATCACGCCGAAGATCATGTTGACCGGCACCGTGATGAGCGCAATGAATACCGTGAGCGCAACGGCATGAATCATTTCGGGGTGAACGAGATTCTCAAGAACCGGAGCAATCCCCTTCTGAAACGCCTGAATAAAGATGAAGACAAGCGGCACGGCCAGGAAGAGACCGGCCGCGAGAATGCCCAGACCAATGAGCGCCCACTGCGCGAGCGTCTGACGATTTGCCTGCAATTGCGCACTCATGACGGACTCCCGATGCGGCGTGCAAAACGCTTAAGCAGCTGATTGGCCGCAATGAAAAGAACGAGCGACAGTCCGAGCACGACAGATGCAATGGCGCTCGCTGCCGGATAGTCGAATTCCTGCAGCCGCATGAAAATGGCGAGCGAGAGCACTTCCGTTTCGAAGGCAATATTCCCGGAAATGAAGATAATCGCACCGAATTCGCCGAGGCTGCGGCAGAAAGCGAGTACGGTCCCCGCCGCCAGCGCCGGCGCGATTTCAGGCAGAATCACCCGGCGAAAGATCTGCAGCCGCGATGCGCCGAGCGTGAGCGCGGCTTCCTCGCAGCTCCGGTTGACTTCAGCAAGCACGGGCTGCACCGAACGCACAACAAACGGAATGCTCGTGAACGCCATCGCAGCGACGATGCCGAGCCAGGTGTAGCTCACCTTAATGCCAAAGGGCGCAAGCACTGCGCCGTACCATCCGTCGGCAGCAAAGAGTGCCGAGAGCGTGAGACCCGCCACTGCGGTGGGGAGCACAAACGGCAGATCAATCAGCCCGTCAAGCAGCCGGCGCCCGGGAAACCGGTAGCGCACCAGAATCCACGCCAGAAGGAGCCCCAGCAGAGCGTTGATGACTGAGGCCCAAAAAGCCGAAAGAATCGTCACCCGAAAAGCGGCAGTCGTCTGCGGATGAGTGAGAATAGCCCAGTACTGCGCCCAGGTGAGCTCAGAGAGCTGCACGACGAGCGCAGTCATGGGGAGAAGCAGGACGAGCGATACAAAAAGAACGCTCGTCCCCAAGGAAAGCCCGAATCCGGGCAGAACCCTGCGTCTGCGCATGGCAGTTCGTCTCAAGGGTTACTGACGGCCGGCAGCGACCAAACGGTCAAACTCCGCGCCGGCTGCAAAGTGCTCCTTCATCACCTTTTCCCACGAACCGAATTTGTCTTCGACCGTAAAGAGCTCGGTGGCGGGGAAGCGGTCCTTGAGCGCATCCATGGTCTTTTGATCGTTCACTCGGTAGTAAAAGGAGGTGACGATCTCACGAGCTTGCGGACTGTAGAGGTAATTCAGATAGGCCTTAGCCGGCTCAAGCGTGCCCTTGGCCTCAACAACCTTGTCGACCCAGGCAACCGGGAACTCCGCAAGAATGTCGGTTTTAGGCACCACAACAACATAGTCCTTGTCTTTATAGAGATTACGAATGTTGTTGATCTCTGACTCAAAGCTGATAAGCACGTCCCCAATGCCGCGGTCATTAAACGTGATCGTAGCGCCGCGTCCGCCCGTATCAAAGACGGCCACGTTCTTCAGGAACTTCTTCATGAATTCTTCGGTCTGGGCCTTATTGCCGCCGTTGGCCTGATCTGCTGACTCCCATGCAGCCAGATAGGTGTAACGGGCATTGCCCGAGGTCTTCGGATTCGGGAAGACAAGCTTCACGTCAGGACGCGCGAGATCAGACCAATCCTGAATGTTCTTGGGATTACCCTTGCGGACGAGAAAAGCCATGGTCGAGTACCAGGGCGAGCTGCGGTTGGGCAGACGCGCCTGCCAATCTGCAGGAATGAGTTTGCCTTTGTCATGCAGTACCTGAATATCGGTCACCTGGTTAAAGGTGACGACATCGGCCTTCTGTCCCTGAAGGATGGCCAGAGCCTGTTTGGACGAACCGGCATGCGACTGCCGAATCGTCAGCTTGTCGTCGGGATGAGCCTTATCCCACTCCGCAATGAAGGGTTTGTTGAGCGCCGTGAACAGTTCACGGGCAACGTCGTAGGAGGAGTTGAGCAGTTCCGCGGCCGAAGCGGGCACGGCAGCCGAGGCGCCGAGCAGCGCAGCAAGCGCAAAGCCGGCGGCTGTTTTCTTGAAAATGCTTGTATTCATCAGAGGATCTCCGAGACTATGAGTGAGTCTTTCCAGGGCAAGATCGCTTGAAGGGCGAAGCGCACCTGCAGAAAGCGCAGGGTGTTTTCATCGGGTTTTCCCGAAGAGTGAAATCACTATACCCCATTCCTTAGCAATTTAGTCATGTATTGCTCAAGGTATTACTCTGCCCCGTATTTGCGCTATACATCCTCAAATGAGCGCCCTCTTTTCCAGATCTGAAGGCGAGCTTCGGGGAATTCCTGAGGTCTGAAGATGGAAACCTCCAGTAACATGCGCCCTGAGGTCAAGAGAAAACGGCGTCTGATCCCGCAAGGGAACGGACGCCGTTTCCTTATGTAAAAAATGCCTGTCACCCAACCTGAGAAACGCATCATCTCCGAGTGTGCAAAGCTAAATCTCTGTAAGCAACGATCCGCCGCGCAAGCTTCGCGGCCGACAGTGCTGAGCGATGCTGAACAGCCCGCAGACAGCCTACAATGGCGCGGCTACTCAAGGGAGAATCTTTTTAATCATGACCGACAGCGCCAAGCTTCCCAAAATCGTAATCCTCGGCACCGGCGGCACGATCGTGAGTTCGGGCGACGATCCGCTCATGCTGACGGGCTACCGCATCAAAGGCCTCAATGTTGAAACATTGCTCTGCGCGGTGCCTGAACTGCAGTACTTCGCACGCATCGAAGCCCATCAGATCGCCAATATCGACTCCAGTTCGATGACCTTCAGCATCTGGCTTGAACTCGGCCGAGCGATCGAAAAGGCAGCCGCCGATCCCGACACAGCCGGCATCGTGGTCACGCACGGCACTGACACGATGGAAGAGACGGCATGGTTTACGCACCTGACAGCAAAAACCCAGAAACCCATTGTCTTCACCGGTGCCATGCGGCCGGCGACCGCCCTCAGCGCTGACGGGCCGCTCAACCTCCTCAATGCCGTACGCATTGCTGCGGATCCGAAAGCTGCCGGCCGCGGCGTTCTCGTGGCACTCAACGACGTGATCCTTTCGGCTCGGGACGCCATGAAAATCAGCCCGACGAACGCAGCCGCTTTTGGTCCTAATGTTCAAGGTCCGCTTGGACTGATTGCCGGTGCGGAAATCTTATGGCTCGGTCGTCCGGAACGGGCTTTCGGTTCTGAGACACCCTTTTCCATTCCAAAGCTTGCTGCTCTGGAGATTCCTCGCGTCGACATCGTTTACTCTCATGCTGACGACGATGGCGTGATGGTGCGTGCGGCCTGCGCTGCAGGCGCACGTGCAATTGTGCATGCCGGCACCGGCAATGGCTCGATCCACTGCTGCACCGATGAAGCATTGGCAGATGCCGCAGATGCGGGCGTGCTGATTATCCGCGCCAGCCGTGTGACGACCGGCGCAGTAACAACTGGACTCGCCGAGTGGCAGGAGCGCGGTTATGTCCCGGCCGGGACGCTCACCCCGCAGAAAGCTCGCGTGCTTGCACAGCTTGTCGTTGCCGAATACGGCCAAGTTCAGTCAGCTTTGGCCGAAGCCTTTTCCAAATACTGAAATTTTCAGCGGCGCTCGAGTTCGCAGCAGTCCTTAGGGAGCGGCTGATCCGGCGTTGGTTCAGCCTTCAGCCGTTCGCCTTCAACGATGAAGGTGAGCCGCTGCGCGCCGCCCGTTGTCTTCAGAACAACCTTGCCGTCCTGAACGGTATAAAAACCCGTTTCAATGCCGGGATCGCGCTTGATGGAAAGTGCATAGCAGCCGTAGTGATCAAGCGTCAGTTCGGCTGAAGATTTTTCGCCCGTTTTGAGTGAAACCAGATCTCCGCCCCAGTGTCCCTCAAGACCGGTATCTTCGCGGGCAGCGGCCGAACTGGAAGCAAGAACGGCAAAACCGCAAAAAGCGGCAAGAAGGAGTGCGGAGGTCTTAGTCTGCATGAGAGGTGCCTTTTATATTCAGCGCGAAGTAATCGGACGAACGCGTGACCGACCGTAATCAGCCGATCAGTTCTGATGCCGCATCATAAGAGCCGAAAACCTTCATCAGGCTTAACGCTCGGCGTGATACGGGAGCCTCCTGCCGCTTCGGATGCTCGACGAGACGTCTTTCGACTGGCGCTTGAAAAGCATCACGCTTATTCATATACATACCCAGCGCTTCTGCAGCACTGACGATCGTGTGTAAACCTATTCCGCCCCGATTACTGAAAATTTAGCAATTCGGTATTCGGAAGTTCCGGTATGATCCGACTCACGGTTGAGCGGCAAGGTGTCGCTCGCCTCCCTCCAACGCGGGGCGGCCTCAGAATTGGCGGTTTTTGCCGCCATGACAGTGCCGTGCGGCACTGCCAACAAGGCAAAGGCCCAATCCGCGCCAACGGAAAGGGCCTTGTCTTTTCTAGGAGGATAGGCGATGCACTATCAAAAAACTTCGCCAATCTCCGCAACGATAGTAGCACGCTCGGGGAAGAAACTCATCCGAGGGCATGTGGGACCCGCACCATGACAAAAAAGCAGCGCGATATGCTCGCGCTGCTTGGCTTGGAAAACCCGACCCGGATCCTGAAAATTAGGGATCAGGAAACCGGGCGTTCCGGAAACATGACGGGGACAGTCTCCGTATCAGGGTAAGCAAAGATGAGTTATGCCTTTTTCTCGGCGATTTCCTTGCCGACAAGACGGCCGAATGTCAGGCAGTCCGCAATGGCATTGCCGCCCAATCGATTGGCACCGTGAATGCCGCCCGTCACTTCGCCGGCAGCATAAAGATTCGGAATGACCTCCCCGCGGCGGTCAATGACTTCAGCCGCCGTGTTGATTACCACACCGCCCATCGTATGATGCACGCTCATGCCGACATAAGCTCCCCAGAAAGGCGGCTTTTCAATCGGGAAGAGATTGCGCTGGAACTTGCCCAGCTTGTCTTTGCCGGCCTTAACGCCCGCGTTGAATTCATCCACGGTCGCCTTCAGCGCTGCAGGCGGAAGCCCCATCTTTTGAGCGAGCTCTTCAATCGTGTCTGCCTTCCAGGCATCACCCGTTTCAAGCCCTTTGTAGGCAGCATCCTTCTGACCCTGATTGATCATGTCAAAACGCGTCTGATCAAGGATGCCCCAAGCGGTTGCCTTAGGCTGAATCAGCACAGCGTCGCGGATCACGTCGCGGCGTTCATCTTCACGAATGAAGCGTTTGCCGTTGCGGTCAACAATGATGAAGCGGCCGCCCTGATGAAGCGGTACGCGGTGCGTACGTCCCGGAGGGCAGCCGGGGTTGCACTGGATGAAGTCCATTCCGGTCAAATCCGCCCCGACATCAACCATCAGCGGCAGCAGGTCACCTGTTGCTCCCGGATGATTCGTGGTCGTGAGGTCTGCGAGACGCGGATCATGCAGCGCCCTCATCTTCTTATTCGCGCCGAATCCGCCGGCCGCCACCACTACGGCTTTAGTCGCGCGAACCGTGATGAGCTTGCCGCCTTTTTCATACTCCACGCCAAGAACCTTACCCTTAAGCGGAGTCTCACGAATGATGCGGACGACTCTTGCCTGTTTCTCAATGGGAATGCCGTATTTCTTGCACTGGTCCACCAAAACCTTGATGTAGTCCTGTCCAAGCGAACCGAGCGGCGCATGTCCGCGCGGATAAAGCGACCCGTAGACCTGATAGACCTTGTCTTTAAACTTCATGCCTATCGATTCGAGCCAAGTCACCGTTTCCGGCGCATTCTCGACGAGTTCCTTCACCAAAGCAGGATTGGCACGATAGTCGCCGCCCTTGAGCGTCTGCTCATAATGATTCTCGATGGAATCTTCAATGCCCTGGGCTTTTTGACGTGCAGGATCGACAGCATTCATACCGCCGCCGGAAATGGCCGTATTGCCGCCGATATAAGCCATCTTTTCAAGAATGAGCGTGTCTGTGAGACCGTTCTGCGCAGCGGATACAGCAGCCGTCAGCCCAGCGCCGCCGGCACCCACAATAAGGAGCTTTACCGTGCGGTCCCACTTTTTGGGAACATTGTCCGAAAGGCTCGGATCTTGGGCAGCGTGTGCGGCAGGCACCGCAGCGGCGGCAGCCCCTGCGGCGACGAGCAGTTTCCGGCGAGATAGTTCCATCATATTGGTCCTCCTTTTCTGGGCCTCCCCTAAGAGACCCGGTCCGTTGGTATTGACTGGAATCAATTGTGCGACAGGCGAGTACTCCGGTATTGCAGGGGCAGATCAAGCAAACAGCTCGCCCATCTTCCCTAATGCGCTAAGGTATTTATCAACTGAATCCTTTGACAATCCTGCATGCTTTTTATCCGCACGACCTTCACTGCTTTGGCGCTGGGCTTCATGCTTTCTGCCGCAGCTGCGCCGTCGCCTTCAGAGCCGGTACTGCGCGTGAGTGTCCTGAAGCTCACGCTCTCGGACATGCACAGTGAGGTCATTTCCGAAACACTGGAGGTGCTCAGGCGCAGGCTTTCAAACTATCGGCTGATCGTCTCCAACGACGACCTTGAAGCGCAGCATCTTGCCGCTCAGCGCGGTACTGCAGATCTCTTCATAGGTACTGCGGGGTTTTATTGGGAGATCCATCAAAAAGGGTTCACAGCCCTGGGAACACTCGCCTCCCCCATGGCGCCCAACCCCAATGAAGGCATGGCCGGCGCGATCATCGTCCGCAGATCCGATGCGCAGATTAAAACGCTCGAGGACCTGAAAGGAAAAAGCGCCGCCGTTACACGCAAAGATGCGTTTATGAATGCTCAGACGGCCTTGGGAGAGATCAGTGCGCGCGGTTGGGATCCAGACCACTTCTTCTCCCGCATTGAAGAAGTCGGCCGGCCGATGGAACGCGTCGTTGAAGCCGTAGCGGCGGGAAGAGTTGATGCCGGTCTCGTCAAGGCGGGCCTAATGGAGCTCATGCTCGCTGCAGGGAGTCCTTTTGCAAAAGAAATCCGCGTGCTCGAACCGCGTTCCGGCGACAGTATGAAATACCTCCATACTTCCAGCGCCTATCCCGGCTGGACAGTCATCGCCTCCGCCGGACTGCCTCCTGAGACACTGCGCAATGTGACAATGGCGCTCTATGCCATTTCACCCGAAGAGATTTGGCACAGTCAGTGGCTTCCCGCCACCGACTTTGCTCGGATTGACAAACTCTTCAAGGAGCTGCGCTTCGGTCCCTACGAATATCTTCGCCATTGGACTGCAGAACGGATCTGGAAAGAATACAGCCTGTGGATTCTGCTTTTTGCCGCAGCGCTCCTCTTTGGCCTTCTCCACACCATTCGCAGCGACATGCTCGTACGCAGGCGAACCGCAGAACTGGCAGCTGCATCAGACCGGCTCAATCGATTGGAAAAAGCGAGCGTAACTGCTCAGCTCTCCAACATTGTTGCTCACGAACTGCTGCAGCCTATTTCAGCCGCAGGCTATTACTTGGCGGCCATTGACAAACTGCTGGCACGCAACCCGAACGCCTTTAATACAGCCCTAGGGCAGCAGCTGAGCGCACTTTGCGGCAAAACACGCACAACACTTCAGCGCTGCAGCACGATCATCGAACGCGTTCGTCTCTACGCTCGTTCGCGCACCAGCACGCCCGCCAAGATTGAACTCTCAAGCTTTATCAGAGTGCTGGCTGATCGCCTCAAACAGATGCACTCGCTCAAAATTCCGCCGCTCCTCAAACTGCAGCCCGGCGCCGTTCTGGCCGATGCCGTAGAACTTGAAGTGCTGCTCACGAACCTCCTGAAGAACGCCTCGGAAGCGGCCGCCTCAGCAGATGTCCCTTATGTTGAACTGGACATGGACACCCTCCCAAACGGGGCTGTGAAACTCACTATCACCAACAGCTGCCAGCCATTAACGCCGGCAGAGCAAGAGGCACTTTCGTCGCCGCTGCATTCCTCTAAAGAGAACGGACTGGGTCTTGGACTCGCTGTCGTGCGAAGCATCGCCGAACGAAACGAAACCGATCTTCTCCTCTCAGAGGATGTTCCCGGAATATTCAGAGTGGTGCTGACCTTTCAGCCGACGGATCCTCGTCAAGAAGGAGCTGCGCTATGAAGCCGACTGTCATTCGCATTGTTGACGACGATTCCGATGTCTGTGACTCGCTCTCCTGTCTGCTTTCGCTCGAAGGCTGGGAGATCCGCATTTATACCGATCCGCAGGAATTTCTTGCTGGGGACCTTCTGACCGATCCGGGCTGCCTCATCCTCGACTTCCGCTTCCCGACGACCAACGGGTTGGAGGTGCAGAAGGTTTTGATTGAACGGCAGATTCGCATGCCGATTATTTTTCTCACGGCGCACGGAGACATTCCGCTTGCGGTCAAGGCCATGCAGCGCGGAGCCGTTGACTTTCTCACAAAACCCGTAGACACGGATCATCTCATCGCGGCTATCGAGCGAGCACTGCGCGTAGACACGCTTCATCGGCACGGCTTCAACGCCCAGGCCGATCTCGACTGGACGTTAAACGACTTGCGGGATCGAGAAAAAGATGTTCTGCGGCTGCTCCTCCTGGAAAACTGCTCCAATAAGCAAATTGCCGAAAGACTCCGGCTATCTGAAAGAACCGTTGAGAATTATCGAGCCAATATCTACCGGCGACTGAATGTGCATGGGACCGATGAGCTGCGGCAGCTGCTCAATCGCCCGCAGACTTGAGAAACAGACGCTGCGGACCTCACGGTTCCTCCCACCCAATGCTCAGCGGCAAGCCTGACATTGGATGGGAAATTCCGCTCGAACCGTTAAAGCGGCCAAATGACCGGATCAAATGTCCCGGCAAAGAGAATCGCCGCTCGCAGCGAGAGTGCGCCGATGAGCGCAGCTGCGCCGCCCAAAGCTGCTGCCGGCAAGCTCTTCAGACAAGCTGTAATGCACGGGATCAGAAGGCCGCAGCCGACCGCACCGCCCCAGAAAAGCAGACTGGTGCTGCCCGAGATGAGGCTTTCTGCACCTGCTGCCGCACCCGGCGTACCTGAAAGCGCCGTGAGAACGAAAGCAAAAAGCACAAAGGCTTCACCGCCGTGCACCGCCCAGCCCGCGGCATGCAGCCAGCGGGGAGACTCAGCGTCGAGCTTGCCGGCCGCTGCCAGGATTTCAATCAGCCCTACCGTGCAGGCCAGTCCCGA
>UMEX01022960.1_pt1 | contig 11956 bp, 9 predicted proteins | sample 1964871 | NCBI WGS metagenome assembly UMEX01 (sample SAMEA4836032, study PRJEB28245) | human gut metagenome | biome: gut microbiome; material: fecal sample | place: Denmark | collected 2008
AAGATAGGATTAAAAAATATAATGGTACTTTTAGCCTTACTCCTTGGGGGAAGTTCCTGTGACAGTTTTTTGGACGTGCAACCTAAAGGTGAGGTACTGGAAGGTGATTTACTGAAAGATGCGAAGGGATTTGAGAATGCTCTTTACGGGGTCTATGCCAAGATGGGGGCAACTAACTTGTACGGGCAGAATCTGAGTTATTCCGCCTTGGATTTGATGGCTCAATATTATACCTCTACAAATAACGAAGAGGTTGAGCCACTTATAAAATATGACTATAAGAATACGAAAGCGGAAGATCTTTTTTATAATATCTGGTGTGATATGTATTCCAATATCGCCTATGCGAATAACGTGTTGGAACATCTGGACAAATTCTCCCCTTCGGATATGCAATTTTACAATATCTATAAAGGAGAGGCTTTGGGGCTGCGTGCCTTCATGCATTTTGACCTGTTGCGTATTTTCAGCGAGCAAATCACGGAGAACGAAAGTGCTGACGGGATTCCTTATTCAACCCGGTTCTCCTTGTTTGCCCCGGACATTCTGAAATCTAAAGACGTGTACAAGCGGATTATTTCTGATTTGAGGTCGGCAGAGCAATTATTGGATGACGAGGAACTGTATGCGTCAGTCTCTTCGAACGCTAATTTCCTGAAAGACCAGAATATCCATTTTAACTTGCAGGCCGTGCAAGCGACTCTGGCAAGGGTTTACTTGACGGAAGGAACACTCGATAGTGCCTTGTATTACGCGCAGCAAGTGATACAAGCTCCCGGTCTTTCCCTGTTGGATTACACGGATATTGCCGGAGATCTGGCGGGAAAATTGTCATCCAAGGAAACGGTATTCGGAATTTATTCAAAGAATTTTGCCGAACCAGTGATTAAGATATTGCACAACTCCCAGTCTGCGTATTCTTTCGAAATGCGTTATAATATTCAACAATTATACCAGATTGACGGGGCCGGGAATGATTACCGCTGGGGTGCATGGTACACGTATAACAACACGGGAAAATACTGGAAACTGGATAAACTGACAGATACTTATGTGCTGAATAACACGGAATATAACCGTCCGGCAGGTGAGATCCGCGGAATCAACATGATACGCTTACCCGAAATGTATTATATCGCGGCCGAGAGTGCCTTGAAGTTGGGTAATTACGATCAAGCTCTTGATTATTTTAACGAGTTGTTGGAAAGTCGGGGATTAGTTGCTTTAGACGATAGACTTCCGGCTGAAACCTTGACCGTTGACAAAATCACGGATGATCGATATAAAGAATTTGTCGGGGAAGGACAATCCTTCTACCACATGAAACGATTGAACCTGAATATTCTTAATGTCGAGGGACAGACCGTAACTGCCGACAAGAAAATCTACGTGGTGGACATCCCGTCACAAGAGTTCGAATTTAGAAGATGAAATGGTAAATAGAAAACATATGAGAAACATAACATATATATTCATCGGTTGCCTGTTCGTGATATTCGGCATGGGATTGATCTCCTGCAATGAACAGGATTACAAGTTGTTCGATTCTTCCCGCACGGGAATTTATTTCACGGAAGACAGCGTGGTGTATTCTTTCGGGGTGACGAAACTGGAAGTTACTTCCTACGAGATGAAACTCCCCATGAAAATCATGGGGGCTCCGGTTAAAGAAGTGCGTTCTTTCAAGGTGGAAGTCGTGGCAGCCAAGACCACGGCAGAGGCAGGTGTACACTATACCTTGCCAACCGAATTGATTATCGAACCGGATTCCGTGAATGGTGTGTTACCGGTAACGGTATTGCGTGAACATTTGGGAAGTGACGGGTATTGGCAGGTGGCTTTCCGTTTACTGGCAACGGATGATTTTGAACCGGAGACAGAGGTCGGAACCGTGTCTATCGCTTCTTTCAATAATGTCGTGGAACCTCCGCAATGGAAAGATTGGTCTGGTAAGGTCACGTGGCCGGATTATAAATTGGGGGTATGGGATCCCGTGAAATGGGTTAAATTCATGGAATATTTCCGGGCAATGGAAGAGACCGTTCCGGCTACTTACAAAGGAATGGTGGATATGTACGGGCCGAATCTGGAAAATGTACAATACGGGTGGATGGACGAGTATAATTACGCCGCGACCAAGTACATATTGACCCCGATGTATGACTTCTTTGCCGCGAACCCGGAATTATTGCAAAGCGGGAAAAATGATATTCCGAAACCGTATTGATGAAATGAATTATTCATGTAGTAAAAACAGATTATTATGAAGTGGAAATATCTATATATATGGCTAATAGGCTTATTGGCAATCGGTTGTTTTGATGATGACACGACTGTTGACACGGTTCGGATCTCCGAGATCGCCATTGATACCAATAGTTTACAGAAAGAGTATAACAGGGACAAAAATCAAACTCTGGTGATTGACATCACTCCTTATGTGACCCAGAAGGAAAAAGACCTTCCGTTGACGTTCCAGTGGGACATGGATTACAAGTTTTATTCGGATTCGTCCGTCCTGTACGTGGACTGTCAGGATTTGGGAACCTTCCCGATGCGGGTGAAAGTGAGTAACGAGCATAGTAGTGCGTTCTATGAGTTCAAGTTGCATATAAATTCTCCTTATGAAGAAGGAATTACGGTGTTAAGTGAAAGCGGCGACGGGACGGGAATGCTCTCTTTCATGCGTCAGATGGCAGACGGAACCATGGGAAACTTTGAAACGCATTGTTTGACAATGAATAATCCCGGAGAAGTATTCCTGAAATCTCCCACGGACATGGCAAAAAGATTATCTCAGTTGTTTATCAGTTATAAAAATGATCCTTCCGTTTACGTGATCAATGCCAAAACGTTTGAATTGGAGAATATCGTGAAGGCTCCCGAGTTTTCGGATTTCCTTCCCGTGGCTATGATGTTACCGGATAATGCGGCTCGTACGGCAGTTGCCATATCTGAGAATGGCAAGGTTTATAATCTGGCCAGTATGGAAGGTTTGATCCTTACCCATACCACGTTGACCTCGACTTATTCCTCTATTCAACACAGTTACTTCGGGGGATATCAACCCTATTATTATCTGTGGGATGTGAATCAGCATACGATTTGTTATTACAATGGCTATACGGCTAATTATTGTCAAGAATTCGGACCGATCTGGAACGGGGCACATGAGGTGATCGCTATTTTTGAAAACGAAAAAAAATCATCTTTTACCGTGTTGACCGAATTGAATGGAGAGATATGGAAAACTTCTTTGAGTAATACGATTTATAAGCTTAACGAGAATTATCAAAAAATTGGTGTTGATTATCGTGATGTACAACGAGTGATTGCTAATCCGGTACTCAAGAAAGAAGACCCGAAAGTTGCCAGTTCTTCTTACCAGTGTTTGTTCTATGCACAGGGTAACAAGATTTATCGCTGGTACTATTCGTCCACTTCATTCCCGACAGAATCGTGGACAGTGATTGACGATATCTCGAATGCAGAGATCACGACGATGGCGATCAGTCCGGATGAATCCCAGATATACGTGGGGGCTTACCGCTCGAATGAATCCGGAGAGAACGGGTATATCTATATCTACGATACGAGAACGGGTCAGTTGATCGATTCTTATAAAAACGTAGCCTACAAGCCAGTCAAAATAATGTATAAAGTAAAATGAAACATATAATCAGTATCCTCCTTTTGCTTGCAGCTATCGGTTGCAAGCAAAAAGGACCCACTGAGATCACCGGATCGGTGGATCGAGGTGAATACTCTGGGTTTCAATTGTTTATTGTTAATGGGGATAAGAGGGATTCTTTGTTGGTTGATAGCCAAACAGGACTTTTTTCGCTTCAACTGGATGGTGATGCTCCTCGGATGGTAACCTTGATGGGAGTTGTGGGAACCGAGCAAAACAAGTGGCCGTTTGAACAGGCGTTGTATATTGAACCGGGCGGAAAAGTAAAGCTTGATATTCGATTTAAGAGTAGACGGGCGAAAATCGAGGTTGATAAGAAGGACCGGAACAATGCGGCATTGATAACTTATAATTGTTTTTACCTGGATAAAAGTCGGTCTATATGGGAAAATCCACCCGTGGCGAATGAATTGAAAAATAGCATGAGTGAAATTTATACTCGTGTAAATGACGTGATGGAAGAATTTCGCCCTGCGAATATGGTGGAAAACTATCTACGGATACAGGCATATTTATCTTTTATGCAGGCTTTGGATGGCGTGACTTACATGTACTCCCGTAACGGAGAAACGTTACCCGATGGAATGGATGAATTTTTACCCCCAGTTTACGAAATCTTGGATAATCCGATCGCCTTGTTTTTTTATAACACAAATACTTTCGTATTCAATTACCTGAAAAGGGAACGGGAGACTCCGGAGGAACAACTTCAACTATTGAAAGAACGTTTTACCGTTCCGTCTATAGTGGCCTCTGTAAGTCGGCTGATTGTGCAAAATTTCGTGACAAACTATAATTACAAAAATGGTTTTGAAGAAGGCTTGCTGCGTTTGAAAAATATGACAGCCGATTTAGGGGATGAAGGGCAAAAATTGGTAAAAGACTTCGAATCCAAAAAATATTCCATGGAAGGAGCCGCTTTGCCCGACGTGACGTTGGAAGACGTGGATGGTAAAATTCACAGGCTAACGGATTTTCGAGGAAAATATCTTTACATAGACCTGTGGGCCTCGTGGTGTGCCCCGTGTTGTCAGGAAGTTCCCTACTTGCAGAAATTGGAAAAACAATTGAAGAATCCTGCAGTAGAATTTATCAGTATCTCGCTTGATACGAATAAAGAGGCGTGGAAGAACAAGATGAAACAATTAAAGATGCATGGTCATCAATATATCGTGACCGGAGATCAATTCGCCACGATGATGAACATCAAAGGAATACCTCATTTCCTGCTTTATAGTAAAGACGGGACTTTGATGCAGTACAAGGCGGATCGTCCTTCTTCAGGCGATAAGATACGAAATGTGCTGACTCGATTAAAATAAAAAACGGGCTTTTGCCCTGCATGTTCATAAAGTTTGTATTTTTTCTAAAGAAAAAGGGTTCCCAAGGGAACCTTTTTTCACATCAGTGTGACTGAGTAATTGAATATTAAACGAGAGTTTTTTTAATTGCTTACTTAAAAACTGAATCCACTCTGGAAAATGTTGGACTGGCTGTAAGGAACCAAGTTCCCGGAGAACGTCAATTCTCTTCCATTTGTGTTTGAGCTTACGGTTACTGTCGAGTAATTACTCCCGTAGCCGAGGCGAACGGTTACTTGAGCGAATAAAGCGGCACCCATCACGTTGAACGTGTAAGTGATATTCCCGTTTTTGTCAACTCTTTCGTTAATACTGGAAGGCCAGCCAGTGAGCGTGATCCCACCTAAACCGTTCGGTCCGGGATTAAACCCGTTGAATGCCAATTGCAATGAAACCTGATTGTTGTCCATGGCCACGAAGTTCAAATTGTTCGTTACGGGAATAGCTGCCCCGAAATTGTTAAACAATGTGTTGGCCTGTAATACCCAACTGTTACTTTTAAGTGCTTTAACCGCATCTTGGTAGGCGATCATGTTTTGTTGCTCGCGAACCATTCTGTTGTGCATCCTCATGCATTCCCTGTGAGCTTTTCTTTTAGCCCGTAGTTCTTTTTTTGTTTGTGCTTGCATTGCAAAGTCACTGAACAGGAATGTAGTCATTGCCAATAAAAAAATAATTTTTTTCATAGCGTCTCTTTTTTATTTTATTCTGATTAGTTTAGTTTACGAATTGACATATCCCCTCACCATCTTCTGCTAGTCCTTGAAAGAATGACTAATAGAATATTCAAATTCTATGGCGTATACGTCACGAAATCGGGCAGGGTTATCCTTATGTCTTTAAAAAAGATTAATTTTATAAAGTGGGTCTTACAGGAAGGTTATATCGTTACTACTCTTCACTTTTCAATACACCCAAGGTAGGGGAGGACTTTTGACCGTCTGCGGTGGTTGCGAAACCATAAATTACCAGATGATGGGAATCCCAATCTTTAGGCAGCTCCCAGGTTGTTTCTCCGGCCTCGGCTCTGGTTCCCAATATCACTTTCCGGCTCCGCCCCATCTGGGTTTCATAGATGGCCCCGTGTAAACAATCGTTTTTATACATATAAGGCATTAACGGCTGTTTTTTCCACCGGAAGATGATCCGGTGCCCGGCATGGTCAATTTCTGCCTCGATTGCCGGTAAAGCCAAGGGGCCGTCGGAAATGGCCAGTTGTAGCGGGTCAATCGTTACGTTTAACTCGTCATCGACTTCAACTTTCCCCATGTTTAGAGCCAAAAAACGGTTAGATGCCTCCTTTCTTGAAGAGGTGCAGAATCCGGAGGATAAGATCGGGGTCAGATGGTGTTTGAAGAGCGATATGGTTTTCATGCGAGTTCTTTGCTTTAATTGTTGAAGAGTCTTCGCATCTTTCCGGGAGAAAATTTTCGCTCTTGCCACTTGTTTGTCTTTCAGTTTGTAGCTGGTCACGTTACCCACGGTTCCCGATAGGTTCTCGAATATAGTAGATTCAAAAATTGCCATAATACTTTCGTGTTAAGATTTCGTCACTTGAAAATGAATTCCGGGAGAGAAGTTTTTCAAATCATCCCGTCCGAAGAAACAGTATAGATGTGCAGTTTGCCATTCGCCTTCTGGTAGAGTAACTCGTGCGTAACCATCTTTTCGTAGGGTATTCGTATCTTCCAGTAATACTGGGGTATAAGGTTCGTTGTCAAATATTACGGCTACCATTAACCGATCGGTGGATTGTGCAGTGATCGAGCTGGAGTTATCCGTCCAATGCAGTTCTGCGGCATTGGGTTGAGTCTGTTTCGTCGTGATTCCGAAAGGCAATTGTTGGCTACCGTCCGAAAACTCCAGACGGGAATAGTCGATGTAATTGTTCGCCCCGAACAGGTTCATGTTTTTACCTAGGAACCAGTGATACCCCGAACGTTTCTCGTTATACCGGGCTGCTAGGTTGCAGATTTCTTTTAACAGGCTACCTTCCAGAGCTTTATACATGGTTTGCGCTCCCGGAAGTTTTGCCCGTTGCATCTGTTGTTTCTCGCTTTTAGGATTGCTTACCTTTTTGGGCCTTTTCCGGATAAACGTTTCGTTTCCCACCCGGTAAATGATGTATTTATCCAGCTTTCCCGACATGCCGTCCAGTAGAGAGTCTTTCAATGATGCCATACTTTTTTATTTTTCAAGTTCGGTTTATAAACGTGACCAAACCCGGTTCACAAGGTGATTCAATCTTTATTGTAATTTATATATGTATATAAATCGATGTAAAGATAATATATTATATTTATAAAAACAATAAAATAATAACTTATTTTTTATTATAAATAGCGTTGAATAGGAAATGAATGGGAGTTGAATGGGAGTTGATATATTAAAAATACGATAAAAATTCATGTAAAATATCATATATTTTATAGAATAGGGGATTAAATGTTTTAGATCGTGGGAGCTTTGGCGTATCAAGTAGAAAATCCTCGGAATCTATTTGTCCGGGGATTTTAATATGCTGGTTATTCGTGTTTTTTGGTTGTTGTTCTTTGAAATGAGGGTGAAATTTCTGGTTTAAAATGGGAGTTCTTCTTTTTTTAATCCTGTTAGTAAAAGAATATTTTCGATGGACATACCCATTTCTTTTGCTTGTTTCGCTATCGTCAAAGCCTTCTTTTTTTCTCCTTCAGCTAATCCCTCCGCCTTCCCTTCCGCTTTTCCTTCTGCTTTTCCTTCCGCCCATCCTTCTGCCTTCCCTTCTGCTTTTCCTTCAATCCAGCCGGATTGGATCACGCTGCGTTGATATTGTAGGGCGCTCAAATGTGCTTCATAACTGGCACGTTCTTTGGGACTAAGATTGTCAAGACGTAGTAATTCTCGGGCTTCGGATAATCCGCTAGTCTTTGTGTTGTCGGCAATTTCACCTGTTTTCAAGAAAGCTATCCATTCGTCAAGGGGAGTTTTAGCCAGTTTATCAAATTCGTTAACACGTAGCACGTAGTATTCAGGAAAAAGATCTCCGGCATTCTCTCTGATGAACTGTTCTCGTTGTCGTAAAGATAGTTTAAGTGTATCATGTTTATGAATTCCTTCGAAAGAAGTGTTCCCGTGATATACGTAGTCTTCCCCTTGTCCTAGGTCAAAGTACACGATGTTTATGGAGTATACTTTTTTAACTTGCGAGTAGGGTTCTCCTTTCGTGATGTATTCGGTAATAGCCTTTGATACTCCATACAACATACGATGAAAATAGTCCAGCTCCCGGTTGTTCTGTACTTCGATAATAACGAGTTCACCTTTACTGTTTTCAGCCAGCATGTCGACCCTGTTGAATTTATCTTCAGCATGTTGCTGGTTGCCCTCGCTTTCCAGCATACGATCAATTTTGATACGTTCTCCCAGTAACGTGGAGAGGAATCCCTCGAGAATCACGAAGTTTGATTTTTGTCTTAACAATCGTTTGGTTGCCCAGTCGAATCGTACATAATTTTCTCGTGCCATGGCAGATAAGTATTTTATTTGAATATATGACAAATATACGCATAATTGTGACACGAAAGGTCACGGGCGAGTGATAATTTTTTTGATGGAGCTATCGCGAAACTTGGGACGTAATTATAACAAAGAAGAGGGAAAATCCCAAGATCCCCTCTTCTGTTTTCCCGTAAGCATATTTTATTTGTGCTTTTTGTTTTTTAGAGGTGTTTCGTGTATCGTTTCTTCGACTAAATAAGACGGAACATCTTTTTTGTTTTTGCTTTTCTTCGGTTTTTTGTTTCCGGCTGCACCCATGATAAAATCTCCTATAATTTAAGTGTTAAATATTTAAGTGATTAAATGAGTAGAGATCGGTTATTAAAAAATAGCTGGTCCTATTCACGGGCTGGATTAACAAAGGGTGTGCCAAACGGCCTGTCAGTGACACGAAGAGACGAGTTGGCGGTTTCGGATGTCGGATTGGCAGGATACGGGAATGAAATATTTGAATGTTATTATTTTGGTATAGTTTCATATTTTTATTTTTTGCCCTATATTTGCCAACGTTTAACGTGGGGCATATGTTTACTATATTGGATAAAAAACGTTATTTCGAACAATTGTTCCGGGAAAATTATACCCGGTTGTATTATTATGCCCTTAGTTTTCTGAATGATAGCGAACTTGCTAGAGATGTGGTGAGTAATGCGTTTGAGGCCGTGTGGGCGGGACGGGATCGGTTGGAATTTTCTAGTTCTCTGGTTCCTTTTGTATATCGGCTCGTTCGTAATGCTTGTTTGGACGAGTTGAGGCATCAGAAGACGACGGAACGTTTCGTGGCGTACATGAAGGAGCAACCGGAGGCGTTTGATGAGAGGGAACTGCAGGAGTACGAATTGTTGATAGAACGCATACATCATGCCGTGGAAGAATTACCTGCCCAGACTAGAAATGTGTTTAAAATGTGTTTTTTGGAAGGGAAAAAATACCAGGAGGTCGGGGTTGAATTCGGGATCACGGTGAATACGGTGAAAGCTCATGTAATGAAAGCGTTACGATTGTTAAGAGAACAGTTTTCCGGAGAGGATTTTATTCTATTTTTCTTGTGCATGAAAAAAAGAGCTGAAAAAAGATAAAAAAAGTGGTTTTCGGCATTACCCATTTTGCCAGTGTCTACGTGTATGGATATATGAACAAGATAAAATGGGACGAAAGTATAACTATGTAGATATTGACTTTGTCGTTCGGGTACTAAATCATCCGGAGCTGATTGATAATGAGGAAATGAGGCTATGGTTGCGGGATGAAGGGCATTGCCGGCTGCTGGAAGAGTTGCGCCGGGTACGGGAGGGGAGTCTGAGAACTGTTGACGGGCTACGGCCGGATGTGAATTTGGAGTGGGAAAAGTTGAGTCGGAAACTTTTCCGAAAAAGAATGTTACGGGTTTACCGGATCGCGATGGCAACGGCTTGTATCGGGATACTTATTTCGGTGGGTTGGTTGTGGAGCCGCCCGTCTCCTGTGATGCAGGAGGCTTTAGTGATGGTGCCGGTGGAAGAGGATCATGTCGAGAGTGAAGGGGTGACACTTGTTTTAAATGATGGGGAGGAGATTCGTCTGAACCGGGAGAATGAGGCTTTGTTGATGCAACGTTTGCCACAAACATTTAAAGTGTTGTCCACGGATTCTTTGGGAGGACTGGTTTATACACCGCGGCAATTAATGGGGAAATCGGAAGAGTTACACACGCTGAAAGTGCCTCGTGGCGGGGAATATTTCGTGATTCTGGATGACGGGACGAAAGTGTGGTTAAATTCGGAAACGGAGTTTCGTTATCCGGTTACTTTCGAGGATGAGAGGCGGGTGGTGGAATTGTCCGGGGAGGCTTATTTTCAAGTGGTTCGGGATGAAAAGCGTCCGTTTATCGTGAAAACACGGGGTTTGCAAACCCGTGTTCTGGGAACGGAGTTTAACGTGCAGGCTTACCTGACAGACAAGGTGAATGTTACTTTGGTGAACGGGCAGGTGGCCGTGAAAGTTCCGGAAGATTCAAGGGAGATATTACTGAAACCGAACGAAAACGCCTTGTATAGTCAGGGGAAAGTGAGGGTGTCGAAAGTGGATGTGATGAAGTTTATTTCTTGGAAAGAAGGGTACTTTTACTATGATAACGAGCGGTTGGAGGATATTTTGACAGAATTGGGACGCTGGTATAATTTCACGGTAATTTATGAAGATTTGGAATTGAAAGAGTTACGTTTTCAGTTTTGGGCGGATCGGAAAGATGCATTCCGGAAAGTTCTGGAGCATTTGAATGAGATGAAAAAATTGAAGATAGAGGATCAGGGTAATTGTATAGTAGTTTGTAGATAGAAAATTAATGTTTTGAAATATAGGGGTTTTGAGAAAAATATTTTCTCAAACAGGATATTGTATGTCATATTTGAAATACTAAAACAGATAAAATCATGAAAAGAAAGCGAAAATTGTTTTGTTTAAGACCGGGACAAAGGTGGCGTGGGATGGTATTGTGGGTGTTTTTTATATTACTGGGTTTTTCCGGTTTCTCGCAGGAGAATAAAGTTTCTTTTAAGTTCGTGAATCAAGAGTTATCTTCCGTGTTCAAAGAGTTGGAGAAGGCGGACGTGTACAAATTCATGTTCAATTATGATGACGTGAAAGGGAAAAAGGTGAGTTTGGATGTGAAGAATAAAAAAGTACTGGAAATATTAGATATAGTATTGAAGGATATGCCATTTACTTACAGGGTAGATGGAATTATGGTGGTTATCAGGCCTAAACAAGCCGATAGTACGGTTAAAAAATATGTATTAAAAGGTGTGGTGGTGGACGTGAAAGGAGAACCTATGATTGGCGTGACGGTACGTTTGGATAGCACTTCGATAGGGACCGCTACGGCTGTTGACGGGGCTTTTACACTTGTGGTTGACAAGCCCAAGGGGAATTTGGTTTTCTCGTTTATCGGTTTTAAGGCAAAGAAAGTAGCCATTACTCCCGATAAAGATATGATCGTGAAATTGGAAGAAGAGGTTTCCGACTTGGATCAAGTGACCGTTATTGCTTACGGGTCGAGAAAGAAACGGGAGTTGATAACTTCCGTGTCGTCGATCAAGGCGGATGATATAAAAGAGATTCCGGCGGCGAGTTTGGAAACTTTGCTACAAGGACGAATGTCGGGAGTCGGGGTGAATATCCAGTCGGGTTCTCCCGGTGGCGGGGGTACGAACGTGGCGGTACGCGGGTATAATTCCTTGTGGTTGGATGAAGCGGGCGGTGGTGATGGTTCTCCGTTATACGTGATAGACGGGGTTCCCGTTCATTCGTTTACTTCCCCGGTGACGGGAACGAACACGATAGCGGAAATTGATCCCTCGACGATTGAGTCGGTGGAAGTGTTGAAGGA
>UMEX01033006.1_pt1 | contig 11834 bp, 6 predicted proteins | sample 1964871 | NCBI WGS metagenome assembly UMEX01 (sample SAMEA4836032, study PRJEB28245) | human gut metagenome | biome: gut microbiome; material: fecal sample | place: Denmark | collected 2008
TTTTCTTACCCAAACCAAGCTCGAAACCAAGATTTGGAGTTGTTGTTGCCCAGTATAACACATTGGTCTTAACCGCGACTTTCTGTGCAAAAACACGGCCCCCACCGAACAATAAAAGTATCAGCAAGGCCAGTACACACGATTTCTTCATGTCACCTTCTTTTTAATTATAGTATAATTATCCTTCTACTACACCGAAAACCCAATCTGACACGCCGAGAGATTGACAACATCATATTTTCATCTGATATTGAAACGATTAACACCAAAAATGGCCGATTTAATCGTTCGTTTAAAACAGATACTTAAAAGGCTAAAAAACAACAATCCAGTTATCCACTACATTGCAAACGTTTTCTATTAAGTATCATTATTTTACAATAATATTTTGTTTTTTAATATATCATCCATACCTTTGTATCAGAAAACCAACGTTTTAACCAACAATTTTACTTACGAAATATTCATATAATTTGTATAAAACGACAACTAAATAGTTATACTTTTGGCTGCCATTATTTAATACAAATTATTATGATTATTGCCTATTTGAGAGTCAGTACAGAAAAACAGAATTTATCCAATCAAAAATCTGAAATTGAACGTTTTGCAGTTCAAAAAAACATTACAGTTGACCGTTTTATCATGGAAATTGCCAGCGGAAAAAAAGCAGGTAAAGAGCGTCAACTAGGAAGCCTGCTGAAGAAACTCAAAAAAGGGGATACCCTGATCGTTACAGAAATTTCACGTTTAAGTCGAACCCTGACAGACATCATGAGCATCATGGGTAAATGCCTGGAAAAAGGAATTGTTCTCCACAGCGTCAAGGACGGCTATACTTTCGATGACTCCATCAACAGTAAAGTGTTATGCTTCGCTTTCGGACTTGTGGCTGAAATAGAACGTAACCTGATCTCCATGCGGACCAAAGAAGCCCTAGCTTTAAGGCGAGCAGAAGGAGTTACACTCGGACGTAAAAAGGGAAGTTATACAAAATTGAAGATATTGATGGACAATCGTCACACGATCATCAAAATGCTAAAAGAAGGAAAATCAATTATCACGATATGCCGTCACTACGAGCTTTCCCGTGACACGTTCGAAAAATTCAAAAAGAAATGCCCGGATATTTCCGGTATTTTAGCAGAAAAAGCAAAAGATAGAAAAACGGTGACACTCAATCATAAAACTAATACATAAAATACCTCAACAACTAATTACCGAACTTTACATACGTGAACAAATCCCGAACATTCGCCATTTGTCCACCCATGGGTATCCCTTTGTCTACCGATGGGCTAGGACAAGAAAACAGCATCTTCATAGCATGAACATAGCAAGAACAATCTCCAGTGTTCTTGCTATGTTGGTGCCGTGTAATTATTGGGTACTTGTCCTAGCCCATCCCCAGCTCTACTCCAGAGCAATCATGGACGAACGTTGTGATTTCCTCACATCTATCGACGACAATCAATCCAATTTCTCCCGATAAATCTTCACCTGCTCTTCCAGATGCTTGATAACATCATCCCCCACACGATTCATCTTGGCTGCCGGAATACTATTTTCCAAAGCCTGAACACCTTTACGTCTGAAACTTTCGCCATACCTGTAACACAAAATACCCATCGCTTCATGAACACGGTAGTCCCCGTTTCTTCCACTTCTCAATAACCTCTCCGCCGCATCTAAACCATTCTTGATAACGGCATCCGTTCTCGAATCAGAGGCCAGCACCAAATGCATGACACTCTCCATAACAGCAGGATATTGCTCGTCTCCCCTGTATTTTTCCTGTATTACATCAAAATACCGGATAGCACTATTTTCGGAAACCTCCAGTTTACACTGGTATTTCAAAGCAGCGCTCTCTATATTTTCCGGCATAATTTCGAGTAAATAGAGCGCTTTAAGATACTCCTTTTCTTCTACAAGCCCCTTGACTGTTGCCAGATCGGCCTGAATTCCCTGTCCCGGGACAATTTTAAGCGCCCAGATGGCCATTCGAATGATTTCCGCTAACCTCGGACTCCACCCATCCCAACGTCCTCGAATGATCCCTTGATCATCAATAATTATAGCCGACGGATGATTGCCATGAAACGCCTCCGCACAAGCATCTGCTCCTTTCCCGTAACCGCAAGGATAATGAAGCCCGCGATCTTTCCACCATTTTTGGGCTTCACGCTCCGAAACCGTCTCGTGTGAATCCACTCCGATAAACTGCACTCCCCCGTAAGGCTGCATATTCCGGAATAGCACGGTGTCCAAATCGTGAACCAGATTAATACAACTACCACACCACGTGGACCAGAAATTTATCACGATAAACTTCCCTTTTAACGCCTTGCTATTTAACTTTTTATCAAAATAAAATTCCGGAGCAGGCTCTCCCACTTGTTTAATCATCTCCATCGTGTTGCCTGCCGGTTTCCTGTAATCTGTCATCCAACCTTTGGAATAATCTCTCATAAACTTATTAAAAGCCTCGTAATCCTGAGCCTTAACAGCAATAACTGCAAACAATAATACAGCCATGTAAATCAATTTCTTCATCATCATTCTCAAATTAGTTAAATCACAGAGCCGTGTCAAAAGAGACACCCCCGCCACGGCCCTGTGACACGAAAATTATTGCACAAAACACTGTATTAAAACAGCACCAAAATACATTCTCTATTTTCCCTTTCTCCTGAACAGCAATAACACACCACCCAGCAAAATCAACACCGGTAGAATCCATTGCAACATCGTCTTCACGTTTCCGGCGGCCTCCGCACCAATCGTCAGGTTATTGTCAACCGGCTCGGGACGGGAAGTATCCACCGGGAGTTCCCCGTAAGACAACCATTCAAACATCGACATGATCAGCCCCCCGTTTATAGAAAGTATCCCCCTACGATTCGCCATCACCTCTCCCATACTGAAAGCATCCGCATCCCCGATAACCACGATTCGCTGTTCCTTTCCTGCCTGTTGACGCTCCAAAGCCATCATCGTGGTCTTCGCCCCAGCTTGTTCCCCGGCATTAGGATTCAACAGGGGTGTTTCATTCACAAAATCAATCGTCTCCAACTCGTTCCAACTCGAAGGATCACGCCCAACCAGTAACGGGGTCACCCTAAAACCTTTATCTTCCACTTGCAAAACCGCTGAAGCCTCCGGCATCACGATCGAGTAAGGCCATTCAGGATGATTGGTTTTTATGTACAAATCGTCCCAAAGTTTAGATAATCCCTTGGCTTCATCGGTAGCTCTACAAAGAAACAGGCTAACCGGATATTCCCTTTCCTCGGCCTGCCCCAAAGCTCCGGGGCCACCACCCGCACCTCTGGCAGAAGGCATACTGGCAGCATTTTTATCCGCTATCTGATCCTGTTTCTGCACCAGAATCCCCGGTTCAAAACGCAATCCCAGTTTCTCCATCAACGGGGCCAAATAACTGTTCGTCCTCGGTTTTCCCGCAATAATCAAGTTCTTCCCGCTTTCCACGTAACGATATAATTTATCCAACTCCTCTTCCGAGAAGGGTTCCCTCGGTTCAGAAACGACCAGCACATCCAAACTATCAAGCAATTGAGAATTACGGCTCAATTTCACGTCTGCCACATCAAAACCTTGATTAATCAAGGCCGAACGATACAGCTTTTCCGACACCATGTAGGAATAATCCCGGTTTCGATCCCCGGTAATCGTGCGGGCATAGTGATCCGAGAGGAAACCCACACTTGGTAATTTCATGCCAATCCGTTTTAACGCGGCAGAAATCTCCGTCTCAAAAGGAACCCTTTGAGCGTCGTTGAACACCCGCAGAAAAGTCTTTTCCCCGTTTTCACGTTCCAGCAATACCACGAAACGATACCCCTCGTCTCTCAAATCCACGTCCGGGTCAACTTTAGACAAGGGAACATATTTTTTAGCATTAACACCTTGAAACTTTGCCATCTCTTTCGCGGCCTCGCTCAACGTTTTCCCGGCAAAACGATGGGCAAAGAACCCGTCCGTCGTGTCCGTGTAGTAATAAAACACGTAATCCATCTTCGTCTCCGGCTTGAACCGGATATAAGAATTATAGCGTGCTATATCGGCCATCACCTTGGCAGGAGTAATATTGTAAATACTACCGAACAGATTCACGTAAGTCGTCATCTTCAATCCCCCGTCCAGCTTGGACACGATCTCCTGGCTGGCCTCGGTCAACGTGTTTGTCTTGGTATGCGTCGAATCGTGATACAATCGTAGCATGGGCCGGGAAGTCACGTACCCCAGTAACATCGCCACGATAAACACACCCAAGAATCGCCCGACTTTACTCAACATGGAACGGCGCTCCCGGATAAACTGCAATTTCAAAATCGCAAACCCGAGGAACATGGCCGTCATGATAACGAAATAAAGGAAATCCTCGCTGCAAATCATCCCGTTAATAAACGTACCGGCCCGTCGGTCCAAGGCCAGCCAATACGTGATGTCCCGGACAAAAGTATATTCCTGCCACAGCCCGGACACGAAACGCAGGAAAGTCAACAAAGCCAGCATATAAATAGCCGCCACGATCGGGTAAGTCGTCAGCGTGGACATGAACAGACCGATTGCCGCGTAAGTTCCGAAAAGAAGGTACAACCCCAACAACCCGGTCAATACGGCCGCCCAGTCAAAGGATTCAATCCAACATCCGCCAAGGATAACGTACACCAGCAACACGCTAAACATTAACAACCCGTACATCATCATTCCCAGAAACTTTCCCAGCACGATATGACGACTGGTAATCGGAGCCACGAATAACAGCTTGATCGATCCCCGGCTGAACTCCTGACTGATTAATCCCATCGTCAACAAAGGCATGATCATGTACAACAAATTACTAATCTTGGGCCACAACCCCCGTCCCGTTACATCGAAAAACAACGCCCGGGACAAATCAGACAACCCTCCGCCCCGGAATTCCTGACTTCTAGCATACGCCCAAAGTACATCCGTAAAGTTCATCGCAGTCATAAAGACAAAAAGGATCAGGATCAACCACGCAATCGGCGAGTAAAAAAGATTTGATAACTCCAAACGAGCTATTCTGTATATTGCTCTCATAACATTTACTTCTTAGAATTAATTGATTATTTACCGGACAATTTAGCGAACACAGCCTCCATGGAACTCTTCTCCTTTCGCAATTCTGTCATATCCCATCCCCGAGAAACCGCCTCCCGCATCACTTGCTTGATCGTTCCCCGCTCCCCGTCATACCACAAGCGAACGCCATGATTGTCCAACACTTCCGCCCGTTTGATACCGGGTAATTTCATCAATTCATCCACGACCGGAAGCTGATCAAATTCTAAATAAAGCGTGTTCGGTTCGATATAATTATCAAAATCTTCCGTGCTACCGGAAAAAACCACTCTCCCGTGTTCAATCATTTTGATAGAAGAACAGGTGGCCTGCACTTCCGACAAGATATGCGTTGAAAGCATCACAGTCCGATCCTCGGCAATATCCTTGATTAACTGGCGAACTTCCAGTATCTGGTTCGGATCCAACCCGTTCGTCGGTTCATCAAGAACCACGAACTTCGGATCATGCAGGATGGCCTGAGCCAGCCCGACGCGTTGCTGGTATCCACCCGAAAGATTACGCAATAACCGATCTTTCATGTGAGTAATGCCGCAACGTTCCTCGGCAACAGCGATCGCCGATTTAATCTTTTTCTTATCCATCCACTGTATTTCGGCACAAAAACGTAAATACTCGTCGATCGTCAGATCCGGGTACAAAGGCGGTTTCTGTGGCAAGAAACCAATTAACTTACGAGCCTTCACGGGTTCTTTCAACGTGTTTATCCCGTCGATATACACCTCTCCCGTGGTCTGTCTCATCACACCACAAATAATGTTCATCGTGGTAGACTTACCAGCCCCGTTCGATCCTAAAAGACCGACCACCCCGGCTTCATCGATCTGGAAATTAATATCCTCTATCGCCCAGCGACTGGAAGTATACCGATGATACAAATGTTCAACTTTTACAATTGGATTTTCCATACAAACGATTTATTATTATAAAATTCTAGACATAGTTCTCCCATGACAGCAAGTTGCCATCATTTTTTATTCCCCAAGAACACAAGGTTTTACTTTCGTTTACAAACTCCTCCGCCAGCTTCGTTGCCAGGGGTTGTCCAAAAAGTCTTATCCAGTATCTACAAACTACCCCCTCCAGCTCCCCCTTACACAGGGGGAGAGCTAATTACCAAGCGGTTTCTCCCCCTGTGTAAGGGGGAGTTAGTGGGGGTAGTTGTTTAAAAATGACTTTTTGTACAGCCTCAGCTGGTAACTTCTCCCCGAAACAGGGAATATTCCAGCTCCCTCTCTATTGCCACTCAACTACTCGTAATACAACTCACCAATAACCGGCAAATCTACCCCCCAGTCTTTAAACGCAGCAACAATAAGATCGTATTTCTTCTTAATGTTCCCCGCCACGTCCATCGACGGATGTAAAAAACCGGCATAATCATAATCCCCGATTACCCAAAACAACGGGTCAGGATACGAGATTGAATTCACATCTATTTCCAGCATCTCCTTCGGTGTCGTAATGATCATCTCCACGTAATTCCGAATATCCTCGCTCTTTGCCACTTCCTCGGAGTTTGCCAACCGTCCCAACCAACCTTCAGCCATCCACTCCTCGTAATAATCCGCGGACAAGGTTTTAGAATAATCCGTCACGGAAAGGAAATCCTCCAACTCCGCCATCGGGTAATCATCCACCAACTTCTCCGTCAACATCCACGTGTGCAACTCATTCTTCATCTCCAGCAAATCTTCATTCGTCATATTCTCCACGGACGCATCCCCATGACTAAATATCAGTGTATTGGCGATATTACTGAAATAATCCCGTTCCTGTTCTGCCAGATCCTTATTTCCCAAACGATAACAGTAAGTCACATTCTTGGCAAGAATCACCTTTTTCACCATCTTCTTCTTCAGAAGTTCCTTGGAATAATGATTCAAAAACAACTTCTCGATCCACTCCAATTGCTTACCGACATATTCCTCGTCCGGCAACTCCACACGCAAACCGGCATTATAAAACGCTAGCTCACCATCATTAATTTGCATCGTATCATCCACAAACCCCGCCCATCGGTCATTCTCGTTATAATACACATCCTTATCCTCGAACTTATACAGAAAATAAATCCCGCAGTCTTCATACCAGCTCACGATCTTCGTGTCATAATCGTGATTCCCTTGCGGAAGGACATAACGAAACTCCGGTTCCGTCGAAGGTGTTAACTTCTCGTCATCGTCATTACATCCCGTCCACAAAAACAATCCTAATATTATTATCAAAAAATATCTCATAATACCCTAGTTTTAAATTCCATGACTATTTATTCTGTTCCAATCTGGGATTCAAACGGATCACCTCTTCCGCGATCGGCAACACGTACCTGTTCTTCTGCAAAGTCGCCTCGGTCTTGTTGCCGGAAGCTGTCTCGAAAAGAGTATGATTAATTTCCGGCATACCGTACCTTCTCAAATCACACCAACGATGTATCCAGTCCCCAGCTAACTCCCGACGGCGTTCCTCTTGGTAAAATTCAAACAAATCATTCGGATCCGTGATATTCACTTCCTCGTATGTGTACTTATTATTAAAACGGTGACGACGTAATTCATTCAAATCGTTCAAAGCCTTCCGGCAATAAGACGCATCCCCTCCGGCCATATATTTACGGATATATCCCTCAGCTCGATTCAAATACATTTCAGCCGTGCGAATCCCTTGATACACGCCATTATCACTCCCCCCGATAGACAAAAAACTCCGGTAATACGTCACAGACGGGAATCCCATTTTAAAATTCCACGCAAAATACAAGCAACCCCGTATATCCCGGATCGTCTTTTGTTGCACCATCGTCTGGTTACAAGAACCGTACAAGTCCAACAGTTCATCGGAAACCATATAACAAGGATCGGAAGCCTGCATATCCCCCAACTCCCGGTAACCTTCACGCATCCAGATCACCTCGTCCGGCGTTCCGGTAGCGTACACGGATAACGATTCCGGGGATCTAGGCGTACCCCATCCCACCGTGTTCAAATCCAACAGATTCGGTTTCACCTGCAACACGCTGTCCGCGTAAGCAATCGCCCGGTCCCAATCCTCCATGTACAGATACACCCTCGACAAAAGAGCCTTGGCGGCCAAATGACCTATCCTCAAAAAGTTACGGTTATAATCATTCTCTGTCAACAGCCGATTACCCCTCAACAAATCCTGTTCGATCTGCCCGTACACCTCGGCCACGGAATTACGAGGAAATCGTTCATCCCGCACCTCCATCGTCAACTTCAAAGGTACTCCCGGATTCAGGCTCGGATCACCCTCATTATAAGGCATTCCATACATATTCACCAACATCAGGTAATACATGGAACGTAACGTCAACGCCTCCCCCCGAAGGTTCTCCCTCAAAGATGCCTCCCCGGTCATGTCATCCAGACAATCCAGCACGATATTACATCCCAAGATCTTGTTGTAAGGCAACTCCCAAAAGGCAGCATCATACCCACCCCCGGCATTGTTGAACATATCCGCATCCCACAAAAAACGCCACCTCATACTCTCGAAATAAGTCCGGAAACCTTCATTTCCCAACCCGTTACACTTTATATCATCCGTAAAAATATCCATGATATTATACTGCACCTCTTTCTGTCCGGCATCCAGATAAGCATCTCCCAGCAACAACTGTTCTATATCGGTAAGTTCTGTCGGCCGAACTTCAGTTATACTATATTCGTCAAGGAAACCGTCACAACCGACAAGCATCCACAACATGAACGAACCAACGAGTGTTAATACGATCGATTTCATGCTCTTTATCTATTTTAATTAAAAACTCACGTTCAAACTAAAGGTAAAATTCCTCGTCAATGGCTGGCTTCCCTTCGCCACCTCCGGATCCCGGCTATCAAAATCGCTACTCACGATCTGGAAGGGATTGGATAACGTCATGGTAAAACCCACGTTCTGGGCAAACCGGCGAATCAATCTCTCCGGGAACACGTAAGAAAGACTTATACTGTTACAACGCAAATACCACGCATCCACAACCCGGACATCCGAATTTGCCCACGCCTCGTAAGGATAAAGGCTCACGCTGGAATCTTTAAACGGGTACATCGGCAAACAATTCTCGCCCACCGGGATAGAAGGAATATTCGTGTACTTCTCGTCGCCCGACTCCCGCCAGCGTTTCAACAGCTGGGTCGAGGCATTCTTGTACTCGCTCGGCATACCGTACGTGTTCTTCATCTCTCCATACGGCGAACTCAAAAAACACTGGTTCCCGGTTGATAAATAGAAAGAAGTCGCCAGCGTCCAATTCTTGTAACGGAAGTTCATATTCAACCCCGCCGTTAAATCCGGGTCCAGCTTCCCGGCATGAACCATGTACTGTGTCACGTCCAGTTCCCCCGCGTTCGTAGCCGCCCCGGACATATCGAATAAAGGCCCGCCATTTTTCGGGTTCAACCCGGCAAAACGGAATGCCCAGAAACTGGAAACAGGATACCCTTTCTTGTTATATTTCCCGCCTGTAACCTCTTTCCAATCCCCTGTCGGTTCAAATTCCGAACTCACCTCGTTATACACTTTCGAGGTATTGAATCCCAAGCTCCACACGAAATCTCGTGTCCGAACAGGTACCAGACTGAACGACAACTCCCAACCCGAATTTTTCATATTACCACCATTCACGTACATGGAATGCTCTCCGTTCTCGTAAGGAATCTCCCGTTGGGTAACCAAATCCTCCGTTTTCTTGTAATAATACTCGAACGAACCGTTTACCTTACTATGCAAAACGCTGAAATTAATTCCTAAATTAATCGACTTCGTCTTTTCCCATTTCAAATCAGGATTCGGTAATTTCGTGTAAGTCATCTTAAACTCTCCCGTCTCCGGGTCCAAAGGCAAGATTTTAGCAATCAGATTCGCGCTCACGTTCTCCACCACGTTCCCTTGATAACCGAAGGTTGCCGACAAAGACAAATAATTCAACAAATCCTGTCCCTGTAACCAATGTTCATCCGTCACGTTCCAACGGGCACCGATAGACCACACCGGCAGATATTTCTCCTTCTCATCCTGCCCGAAACGATTGGAACCATCACCTCTCACGGAAAAATTCAAGGCATACCGATTGTCATACATATAAGAACCCGAAACATAGTAAGACAACGTGTTATTCAACGATTTCGTCAAAGAGGGAGCCGTACGCGCATACCCGTTCAGCGTGTAATTAGCATCCGTACTCGGTCTCGTACCCAGAGGCACATCCACGAACGACAAGCCCCGCTCCGGCATATAACCATAATTCGTTTGCGCATAAGATTTATGCTTATTACTACTCAACTCACCCCCAACCATCACATTCACGGCGTGACGACCAAAATTCTTTATATATTCAAACTGTCCTCGCCAGCTATAATTGAATCCTTCATTCTCATCCACGTTCAACTCGCCTCCATAGGGCAAAGGCGAAACTTTGAAATCCGTGTCAAACACATCGTATTCGCCATAATTATACCCACGAATTCCGGCAATGTAATGAGTCCGTTCCGTAAACCACGACTCCCCGAACGTAGAAATAGAACCTCCCCCCAAAGTGGTAGAGAAAACAAAACCATCCAGAATAGTCCAGCGTGCATCAACACTCAAATTCAGACTTCTACTCCTATTTTCATTCCCGGAATATTTCAATTCATTCAAAATATTATAATCATACCCGTCGTCTCCGCTAGCATAATAAAACAGGCTCCCGTCCTCCTCGTAACAAGCAATAGCCCGGTTGGCATTGATAGCATAATTGAACGGGTCCACCCCATTGGCAAAAGCCTTTGTCTCCGTGTGCGAGCCGGATAAAGAGACATTCAACCGTAGCTTATTCCAAAACGTCGAACTCAGATTCAACCGCCCGGTATAAGAAGTCTGTGAATTTCCCTTTGCCGTATTTTGGTTACTTGAATAACCCAGAGAGGCATAATAAGTCGAGTTTTCATTACCTCCCGAGAAACTCAACGAATGAGAATGAGAAAACGGGGTTTGGTAAAGCACGTCAAACCAGTTCGTGTTCACGGATTCCAACGCCTTAGCCCCCCGATCAAACTCGTCGTAAGAAATCTCTCCCCGCTGGTAAGCCAACGCCAACCCAATATAACCGATTTTATCATTCGGCACCTGAGCCCCTCTCTGGTAAGCCTCCCGGGAAAGATCAACCCGCTGTTTGGAATTCATAATCTCCAGCTTGTCATAATTCAACTTCTCCCCCACGGAGAAATTACCGGAATAGTTCAATGACAAACGTCCCCGCTCCCCTTTCTTCGTCGTGATCACGATCACCCCGTTAGCGGCCTTTACCCCATAAATGGCCGTGGACGAAGCATCCTTCAACACGGTTATATCCTGAATATCATTGGGATTCAACCAAGCAATGGCCCCTCCGACAAAGTTTTTAATCATATCCATATTATCATCACCAATATTGGTCAATTCACTGGTGCTGAAAGGCAACGGGTCCTGTTGGATAATCCCGTCAACCACCCACACCGGATCGGCATTCCCGACCAGCGTGGAAGTACCCCGAACACGCACCTTCTGACGAGTTCCGGTCAAACCGCTCTGGTTAATCACCATCACACCCGGTAGTTTCCCCTGCAACATTTGTTCGAGCGTCTGCGATCCGGTCATCACCAATTCATCGGCATCCACTTTCGAGTATGAACCGGCCATCGCTTTCTTTTTCACGGCCT
>UMEX01020586.1_pt1 | contig 11822 bp, 12 predicted proteins | sample 1964871 | NCBI WGS metagenome assembly UMEX01 (sample SAMEA4836032, study PRJEB28245) | human gut metagenome | biome: gut microbiome; material: fecal sample | place: Denmark | collected 2008
CCTACGGCATCATCTGTTCCAACTCCAGCTTTGTGGGGTTGCCGGTGGCCCGCCTGCTGTTTGGGGATCTGGGCGTGATCTACACGTCCATGTTCCAGATCCCGCTCCGCTTCACCATGTGGACGGCGGGGCTGTCCCTCTTCACCAGCGTCAGCAGGAAGGACGCCTTCCGCAAGCTGGTCCGCCACCCCTGCATCATCGCCGTTTTCGCGGGGCTGCTCCTGATGGCCGCTCCGGTGTCCCTGCCGGGCTTCCTGGACAGCGCCGTCGCCTCGGTCAGCAGCTGCACCGTCCCGGTCTCCATGTTCGTCATCGGGACAATCCTGGCGGACGCCCCCATCCGCTCCATGTTCTCAAAGCCTGTTCTGTGGTACACCTGCCTGCGGCTGGTCCTGTACCCGCTTCTGCTGTGCGTACTGCTCAAACCGCTCCACCTAGACACGACGCTGACCAATGTCTGCATCCTGATGACGGGGATGCCCGCCGGCAGCACGGGCTCTATTCTGGCGGACAAGTATGACTGCGACGCCGTCTTTGCCTCGCAGATCGCGTTTGCCTCCACCCTGTGTTCGATCCTGACGATCCCGCTCCTGACTCTGGTAATGGAGTCGTTTCCCCTTTGAGGGAGCCTGCACCCTTGCGGGCCCTGCCGCTGCGGGACGGCGGGATCCAAAAAACAGACTGCACGAGCAGTCTGTTTTTTGCTGGGCCGGGGCTCTCTCGGGACCGCCCCGCAAAGGCCGCCAAAGCAGGCGGCTTGACGCTGAGGGAGGGCTACCCCTGTTTTTGGGCCTTATACGCCTCGCCCCAGTTCCTCATGGCGTCCAGAATGGGTTTCAGGCTGTACCCCAGGTCGGTCAGCGTGTATTCCACGCGGGGTGGGACCTCCGGATAGACCGTACGGGTCAGCAGGCCGCTCCGCTCCATCTCCCGGAGCTGGGCCGTCAGCACTTTCTGGCTGACCGAGCCGATGGACTTCTTCAATTCTCCAAAACGCTTTGTCCCCGGCATCAGATCCCGGAGAATGAGCACCTTCCACTTGTCACTGATCAGCGTCAGCGTGGTTTCTACCGGACAGGCCGGAAGTTCTTTTGCCGCGGCTGCCATCTGCAGGTCCCTCCTGTATACCGATCACTTCAAATCCTCTGATATCATCCATATTTTATGGTACCTGCAGAGCGATTGTCAAGCTCCCATGGGGCGGCGATGAGAAATTTCGCCCCGTGGAAAGCCCCGCAGCCCATTGGTTACCTCCCGGTGCCTATGTCACAGCATTGTGCGTACTTTACGAGTGGTGAATCCCGCCGTACAATAGAAAGCAAGGGGTGAAGCAGCCTGCGCTTTCCCGCAGAAGGGGACGCCCTCTGCAAGTGCCGGGAAGCGGGCTCTGTGCCGATCTCCGCTCTGGCATTTCCGGTATCAGACCGTACAATGAATCTTTCCTTTGGAGGAGACCCATGGATCGCAGGGAACAGGTACAATATTTGAATCAAACCCTTCTGGCGGAAATGCCTCAGTACCGGGAGCAGGCGGAAGCATTTCCGGTGGATGCATTCTCACAGCGGCGGCTGCTCCGCTCTCTGATGAATGTCCGGCCGCCCATGCCCCTAGCCCCTGAATTTTTGGAAGTCCAGGATGCCCTCCTGTCCACCGAGCGGGAGGAAAAGGGCGTGGTGGACGGGGATGCCCTGCCGCCCACTGCAGGAGATCCCCGCCTGATCCTTTGGCAGGGGGACATCACCCGGCTGCGGGCGGACGCCATTGTGGATGCGGACAACTCCGCCCTGCTGGGGTGCTTCGCTCCCTGCCACGGCTGCATCGACAACGCCATCCACTCGGCGGCGGGGCTCCAGCTCCGGGACGCGTGCGCAGAAATCATGCGGGCCCAGGGGCATCCTGAGCCCGCCGGCCGGGCCAAGCTGACATGTGCCTATAACCTGCCGGCCCGGTATGTGCTCCACACCGTAGGGCCCATCGTGGGCAGATGGGTGACCTGGAAGGACCGGCGGGAGCTGGCCGCCTGCTACCGCTCCTGCCTGGCGCTGGCCGCGGAGCATGGTCTCCGCAGTGTGGCCTTCTGCTGCATCTCCACCGGGGAGTTCCACTTTCCAAACCAGGAGGCCGCCGAGATCGCCGTGAGAACGGTCCGGGAATTTCTGGAGCAGCAGACAACTTCCGTAGAAAGGGTGATCTTCAATGTTTTCAAAGACCTGGACGCAGCCATCTACCGCCGTCTCCTCGGACCCGATTGAGCAGCTGAAGGGGGCCCTGGCCTCTGCGGACGCAGTGGTGGTCGGGGCGGGGGCGGGTCTGTCCGCCTCTGCGGGGATGACCTACTCCGGCGAACGGTTCCGGCGGTATTTCAGCGACTTTCAGTCCAGGTACGACATCCAGGACATGTACTCCGGCGGATTCTATCCCTTTGAAAGCCTGGAGGAGTACTGGGCCTGGTGGAGCCGGCAGATCCTGGTAAACCGCTATGAAAAGGCGCCGAAGCCTGTATATGGCGATCTGCTGAAGCTGATAAAGGACAAGGACTACTTTGTCCTGACCACCAATGTGGACCACCAGTTCCAGCTGGCGGGCTTCGACAAGCAGCGGCTGTTCTACACCCAGGGGGACTATGGCCTGTGGCAGTGCTCCAAGCCCTGCCATCAGGAGACCTATGACAACGAGGAGACCGTCCGCAAAATGTTTGCAGAACAGAGGGACATGCGGATCCCCACGGAGCTGGTGCCACGCTGCCCCAGGTGCGGCTGTCCCATGGCCATGAACCTGCGGTGCGACGATACCTTCGTCCAGGATGCGGGCTGGTATGCCGCCGCCCGGCGGTACGAGGACTTCCTACGGCGGCACAGGGGACGGCGGCTGCTGTTCCTGGAGCTGGGGGTGGGCGGCAACACCCCGGGCATCATCAAGTATCCCTTCTGGAAGATGACCCTGGAGAACCGGAGCGCTGCCTATGCCTGTATCAATCAGAAGGAGTCCTATATTCCCCCGGAGATTCGGGGGCGGTCTGTCTGCATCCCTGCGGACATCGGACATATTCTGAAACGACTCACCCTGCTGGAGCACTGAGACCTTCCCCCACCCGGGGAGGCGCATTGAAATCCCTGCTTGCCGGTGATCCCTGTGTAAATGGGACAGAGGTGCGGAAGACTCGGTGGGGTCTCCACGGGAAAATGGACTACCATCCCCAAATGCCTGCCGGCAGCTGAAACGGCTTGCGTCAAAGCCGCGTTTGCAACGGTATTGACAAGAACACACAGCTTGCGGGATCACGTTGCCGCCCAATCCTTCGCTGCGGTCCGATGTTTTCACAGCTCACGGCAGTTCTCAGGGATATGAAAAAGGCCTCCGGCAAGATGCCGGAGGCCCTTGTTTTTTAGCGATGGAGGGTTTTCCAGGCGGCTTCGGCCTTCCGGTGCTCCGCATACAACCGGTACCGGAACGGATAGTCCGGGCTTGCAGAACAGCTGGACTGTACCGGCGAACCGATCCACGCAGCTCGCTGCCCTGCCGTATGGGAACCCCGACCGCAGTTTTAAATCCCAATACTCATCAGGATCTGTGCAGCAAGCCACAGCAGCAGCGCGGACACCACAGCCATGCTCCTGGGGTACTTGCCCGCGGCGCCGGAGGAGATCCGGTCCAGGATGGAGTGGAGCAGCACCTCACAGATCAGGAACACAGCGCCGCCCAGGATCCCGACCCGCAGCACGTCCAGCACCGTCGGCACACTGCCGGCGCACAGAGAGAGCACGCCGAACGCCACAGTGCCCACGATCAGCGAGGTTGCCCAGAACCGGTGGTTCTCCCCAAAGAGGATCACCTCCAGGACCAGCGCGAGGAGAGAGAGGGCCGCCAGCGTGGGAATGTCCAGCGCGGGCAGGATGATGTTGGGGACCAGCGCCGCTGCAATCTGGGCGGCAAGACCCGCTGCCAGCAAGGTCACGGAAAGGCAGATGGACGCCGTGCACAGCGGCGATACAATGATCTTTTTCAAACAGCATCAACCTCCCCACTCTGTCGCAGACGTGCTGACATCTGCACCGGTGACATACGCGCAGGCGGAACTGACGCCACGGGCAACCGCCCGCGAGGTGACGGTGGCGCCGGTGATCGCGTCCACACCACCGCCCACCTCCGCCTCTCCGGAGGTGCCGACGAACTGTACCAGAAAATCAATGTCCGTCAATGCGTTCCGGCCCAGGCCGAAGGTCTCCTCCATGTCCCGGACCACCAGACCTGTTACATGGCCATTGCTGTCCACACCGGTCCACTGGCGGATGGGGCCGGCATAGCCGTCCACAGTGGTCTCTATGATCCAGCCGCCTTCCCCTTTCCAGACGGCCGTAATATTGGCATCGGTCCCCGTGTCCTCTTCCGGGGTGAAGACCGTGCTTCCGGGAAGCAGGGTCTCCATCATCTCCTGTTGCTCCGCTGCGGCGTTTGCGGCCGCGGCGGGAGCCCCGGCATTCCCAGCCACTACCAGGATCAGGCCGGCAAGCAGCAGGGAACCGGCACTGACAAGCAGCTCTTTTGCCTTCATCGAAGGCCTCCTTTCCGTTGCGGCGCGCCGAACAGGCGGGTGGGCGTGAAGCGCTCCAGCAGCCAGGACGCGGCATTCATCAGTAAAATCGCGTAGGTGACGCCCTCCGGGTAGAGACCGACGGAGCGGAAGAGCACGGTCAGCACGCCGCAGCCGATCCCATAGAGCACCTGCCCGCCGGGCGTGGCGGGGGAGGTGGCGTAGTCCGATGCCATGAAGAGGGCCCCCAGCAGGACCCCGCCGCCCAGAAGACTGTACAGCATCCACCGAAGCGGTTCCATCGGTGCGAAGGCGAAGCTCAGGACCGCCATCGTTCCGAGATAGCTGACGGGGATCCGCAGCTTGATGACCCCGCGGACCACCAGATATCCGCCCCCGATCAGCAGCGCCAGCGCGGAGACCTCACCGATACACCCACCGATGCTGCCCAGGAACATCTCCGAAAGCGGGACGTCCGGCAGCGCGGGCATCACCATGCTGTGGAGGGGCGTGGCGGCTGTGACCACGTCTGCGGAGCCCAGGTCCAGGGGAACGGATGCCCCAGGGGCCGCGAAACGGGTCATGGACGCGGGAAACAGCAACAGCAGCAGGGCGCGGGCCGCCAGCGCGGGATTGAAAATGTTCTGGCCCAGGCCACCGAAGGCAGCCTTCACTACAATGACGGCAAACACCGCACCCACCGCCGCCATCCAATAGGGCACGGTGGCCGGGAGCGTCAGCGCCAGCAGCAGCCCCGTGACGGCGGCCGAGAGATCTTCCACGGTCTGGTACTGGCGGGGAAGCTTGTTCCAGAGCGCCTCGGCCAATCCTGCGGCCGCAATGGATACCGCCGCAAGCAGCAGGCAGCGGAGCCCGAAGAAGATCGTTCCCGCCAGGAGGGTGGGCAGCAGCGCGATCAAAACGTCCAGCATGATCCGCCGGGTGTTGTCGCCGCAGCGGATATGCGGGGATGAAGACATGGCAAACCTCATGATGGTTCCTCCCTTACCCGCTGTTTTCCCTCCCGGATCGCCGCCACGATGGGCAGCTTCCCCGGGCAAGTGTAGGCGCAGCAGCCGCACTCCACGCAGTCCAGAATGCTGTATTGCCGAAGCATTCCCACATCCCGGCAGCGGGAGAAGCGATAGAGGTACAGCGGCTGGAGCCCCATCGGGCAGACGGACACGCACCTGCCGCAGCGGATGCAGGAGGGGTGGGGAGACTCCAGGTCATCGGCGCTGGTCAGCGCCACAATGGCGTTGGTGCCCTTGATTACCGGCGTGGAGAGATCCGCCTGGGAACGGCCCATCATGGGGCCTCCGGCGATGACCTTCCACACATCCCCCTGCAGGCCGCCCGCCGCCTCGATGGCGTGGGCGAAAGGCGTCCCGATGGGGACGATCAGGTTTTTCGGCTCCTTGATCCCGTGGCCGGTGATCGTGACGATCCGGCGGAGGATGGGCTCCCCGTCCGCCACGGCCCGGCATACGCTGGCGCAGGTGGCGATGTTGAAGACCGCACACCCCACATCCTTGGGAAATCCGCCGGAGGGGACCTGGCGGCCGGTGACTGCCTGGATGAGCTGCTTCTCCGCCCCCTGGGGGTAGCGGGTGGGCAGCACGACCAGTTCCACCTCGTCCTGCTGCTTCAGCTTGTCCGTCAGGATCGAAACGGCCCGCTCCTTGTTGTCCTCAATGGCGATCACTGTCCGCCGGGGCTTCAGCAGCTGCCGCAGCAGCCGCAGTCCGCGAATCGCCCGGTCCGCATCCGTGCAGAGTAGGGCGTCATCCGCCGTGATATAGGGCTCACACTCACAGGCGTTGGCGATCAGGGTCTCCACCTTCCCGATGTTCGCCTTGATATCGGTGGGGAACGTGGCACCGCCCATGCCCACCAGCCCGGCCTCCCGAATGCGGCGGATCAAGGCGTCGGCGTCCAGGGCATCCGTGTCGGCGCAGGGCGGGACCGCGCTGTGGTAGGTGTTCTGAAAGTCGTTCTCGATCACCACAGCCAGATGGGGCTGGCCGCTGGGGTGGCTCCGGGGCTCCACGGCCTTCACGGTGCCTGACACCGAGGCGTGAACAGGGACGCACAGTCCCTCGCCGTCACCGATCTTCTGCCCCATGTCCACATGGTCCCCGGCCTTTACCAGGGGCGTGCAGGGCTTTCCGATATGCTGGAGCAGCGGAATGACCACCTCCCGCGGCGGCGGGCAGTCCTCCAGCGGTGCTCCGCTGGACAGCTCCTTGCGCCCCGCGGGGTGGACGCCACCCCAGAAGGTTTGCTTTCGCAGCATATGATCTCACCTCTCCTCATGTTCCGTTTATGAATGAAAATAGGCGTCACAGCCCCCCGTCCAGGAGGCGGAGCCGTTTGCGTAGACCCACAACGCCTCTGCGCCATACGTCTCCAGCAGGGTCCGGCCGCTCTCCTCATCCATGATGAATGCCGCCGTGGAGAGGGCGTCTGCCAGCCCCGAGTCCGCGCAGATGACCGTCACGGACCGGTAATGCCGGGCGGGCCAGCCGGTATCCGGGTCTATGATATGGTGGTAGGCGACGCCGTCCACCGTGTAATACCGTTGATAGTCCCCGCTGGTGACCACTGCGCCGCTGGTGATATCCAGGCGCTGGACATACTCCGTGTCGTCCCCATCAGGGTTCTGGACGCCGATCACCCAGGGGCTGCCGTCGGGTTTGGGGCCCGTAACGCAGACGTTGCCGCCCAAACTCAGCACCATGCCCGTCGGCAGTGCGGCGGCCACGGCACCGGCGGCGTACCCCTTGGCGACAGCCCCCACGTCTAGGCGCTGTGCCGGGTCCGTCAGATACACCGTGGAGGCCGCTTCATCCAGCACGACATTGTCAAAGGAGGTATGCTCCAACGCGGCCTGGATAGCATCCTCCTCTGGGAGATAGGCATGCTCCGGGTCGTTGACGGACGCCTCACGGGCCTCGTGCCACAGCAGAAGGACGCTCCCCATGGCGGCATTCACCTTGCCGCCGCTGTCCGCATACAGGTCCCGGCACAGGAGCAGCAGGTCCAGGATCCGCGCATCCACCGTCACCGGGGCGATCCCCGCCTGGTCATTGACGGTCTTGAGGTTGTGGATCCCCTCATAGTCGTTGTAAATGTCGTAGAGCTGGTGGTATTCCAGCAGCAGATCGTGAGCCATCTCCGCCGTCTCTGTAAAGACCTCCTGGCTCTCCGCATAGCCCATGACCGTGGTCACTGTATCGAACACGTCCAGAAAGGTCGCCTGATATTGCTTGGGCCTCGTCTCCACCTCCTCCGGAGCGGCGCAGGCGGTCAGAAGGAGGCAGGGGAGCAGCAGGGACAGCAGCCGGAGCCTCACCGGAGTTTTTCCAGCAGGGCCTGGAAGCCGCCGATGGAGATGGTGACGCTGGAGGCCAGGTCCGCCTCTGCGGGCTTGGTGGCCTCATCCACCGCGATGCCCGCCACCTCGTCCAGGGTCTTGCCGGTGACATAGGCGGCAAAGGCCGCTGCCTGTTCATTCCACTCCTTGCCGATGCTGCTGACGGCGCCCATGCCGTAGTCCGCTCCCCGGTCATTCTTGCTGGGCACCGGGGCGGAGAGATCCGTGAGGAGCTGTCCCTGGCCGTCAAAGCTGACTTGGGCCTGCACGGCGTCGATCACGCAGGAGGTGATGGCATCTCCGTTCATGGTCACGGCGGCGATGTTCACATTGGTCTCCACCATGCCGGCGGCGCCCTCTGGTGCATTGCCGGCGGCCATGGAATTGCTGGTCACCAGCCGCAGCTCATCTCCGGCCTGAGCGCCCAGCGGCTGGGCGCGGTCCACCGCCTCCGCGATGGCGTTCTGGAAGCCGCCGATGGAGATGGTGACGCTGGAGGCCAGGTCCGCCTCTGCGGGCTTGGTGGCCTCATCCACGGCAATGCCCAGCACCTCATCGGCCGTCTTGCCCACCACATAGTCCGCCAGAGCCTGTGCCTGCTCGTTCCACTCTTTTCCGATGCCGCTGATGCTGCCCATGCCGTAATCAGCGCCCAGTTCATTTTTGCTGGGCACCGGGACGGTGAGATCCGTGAGGAGCTGGCCCTGGCTGTCAAAATTTGCCTTTGCCTGTACGGCGTCGATCACGCAGTCAGTGATGACGCCCGTCTCATCCACGGTGACGGCGACGATCGTCACATCCGTTTGGATCAGACCGTCCTCCTCTCCCGCACTGGCGCTGGAGGATAGGGAGCCCACCGCATAGAGGCCGGTGCGGAGGCTGCCCTGGCTGTCATGGGACGAACCTTCCTCCGCATCCGCGGAACTCTGAAGAACATCCGCTGTCGTGGCGGGCCGGCCGCTGCAGCCGACAGTTGTAAAAAGAGCTGCTGCGACTAAAATCGCTGTTAAAAATTTTTTCATCCGATTTTCCTCCGATCCTGGGATTGATGCGGCGTAGAGATGAGCTCCCAGAAATGAGCATAGTACTTCTGATTTGTTACTTTTTTATCATATCAAAAAAGCGTGTATCCTGTAAAGTATTTTCAACGAATTCTATAAAAAGTGGAAAAGATATCCGAATTCTTGGAAAGAAGCTGTGAAAATTGAAAGCTTTTCACAAAAGAAACCGTCAAGAAACAATCGCTCCACTCAAAAGGAAAAAGCATTCCGCGTTTTCGGGGGCTTTTCCGGCTTTGTCGCTGTCCGGTGCGGCGATTTTCTGCAATAGAACCGGGAAAAACGATTCAAATTTCTGCGGTATGATATTGCCATTGCCTTTGCGGCGCAACATCCGCCGGGCCTTGACAGTATGTTTCTTATGGGAATCAAGGGCTCCCGAAGCGAGCTGCCGGGACTCGGAGTGGTCATCAAAGAATGGGACGCCATCACCATGGCGAACCCCAGTAGTGTTCGCATGGAAATCAACGAGGCAAAGAGAGGTGGCGTCTTCGATTCCCGCAATGGGATGATACTGAAAATATACAGCCTCATTGATGTCGGCGAACATGCCGGCAGTGGCATCGCAATATCTTTCACGTATGGCGCCTGTAATCACAGAGCGGTTTGAGCCGGAGGGGACTCTGCTGGAGCTCTTCCTTAAGAAAAACAGCGATAAGTGTAAGGGTGGAAGAGACCATCATGACATACCTGGCCGATCATTCCGAAGCAAAGCATCGGAAATTGCAGAGTCTATTGGCCTGAAGCCGTCCTGTACAAGAGATTATCTGAATGATCTGATTTCAGGGGGCCATCGTGACCAGGGGCGGGAATCGAAGCTATCAGCTAAAAATGGGACAGTTTAGAGAATATCATCGGAAATGAGACCCTGACAGAAAAAGAGAAGTATTTTTAGAACGACAGCGGTATGGAATTCCATGCCGCTGTTCCGGAAGGAATACAGACATGCACTATCTGAGCCGTTTGAGATGGTATTGAAAGATAGAACCTTTGCGGAATCAAGAACTTGCGTATACGTTTTTCTACATACCGACTTCCGGTACGGCCTCTGGTATCATGTTCGCCGTAAAACGGGAGGAGGCGCGTCCCTTCATAGAAAAACTGGCAGATCCGCGTATAGCTTTTTGGAACTGGAGGAAATCTTACGATTACGGCACTAAAATAACAAGGCCCACAGCGGCAGCTGCCGCTGTGGGCCTTGTTATATTTGCACATCCGGTAAAATATCGTTGTGAAATCACAAAAGGAGGCATCTTATGACCGAAGACAGACTGACTCCCCTGCAAATCCAGGCATTTGCCCGCCACCTCCGGCTGGAGGAGAAGAGCGAAGCCACTATGGAGAAGTATCTCCGGGACATCCGGGCCTTCGCACGCTGGCTGGACGGGCGGGAGATCAGCAAAGGGTTGAGCGCGGCGTGGAAGGCTCATCTGGTGGAGCGGGGCTACGCCCCCGCCAGCATCAACGCCAAGCTCTCCGCACTGAACAGCCTGCTGGAGTTCCTGGGCCTCGGCGGCTGCCGGGTGAAATTCCTGAGGGTCCAGCGGCGACTGTTCCGGGACGCCGGCCGGGAACTGACGAAGGCGGAGTACCAGCGCCTGCTGGACACGGCGCACCGGCTGGGACAGGAGCGGCTGGGCCTGCTGGTGGAAGCCATGGGGGCCACGGGCATCCGGGTCAGCGAGGTGCGGTATCTCACGGTGGAGGCCGCCCGGCAGGGCAAGGCCGAGATCTCCCTCAAGGGCAAGATCCGCACCATCCTATTGCCGGGAAAGCTCTGCCGGAAGCTGCTCCAATACGCCCAAAAACAAAAAACCGCCTCCGGTGCAATCTTTCGCACCAAAAGCGGAAAAGAGCTGGGCCGCCGGCAGATTTGGGCGGAGATGAAGCGGTTGTGCGGGCACGCCGGGGTGGACCCGCGCAAGGTGTTCCCCCACAATCTGCGGCACCTGTTTGCTATGGTGTTCTACCGGACCAGCCGGGACATCGTCAAGCTGGCGGACCTGCTGGGCCACAGCAGCATCGAGACCACCCGCATCTACCTGGTGACCTCTGGCGCAGAACACCAGCGGACGCTGGACCGGCTGGGACTGATCTCCTAATCACGGAATTCGCATTCCGACACAAATGATCGTGAAAAAATAGTTCGTCCTACATATCAATAGACAAATTTTAGCACAAAGGACAGCTAACCGCAAGGGATTTTGCCGCTTTGGGCAGCAGAAAAAAGCCGGAAAAATGTCAAATTTTGTCCGGCCTTGGTCCCTGCGCCATTTTTTACGCCCGTGCCAGCCGCACGGGCTTTTTTCGCACTTGTTCTGCGGAGCTTCTTGCGCCAGCTTGGTCGGGCGCGGGATGGAATGCGAATTCCGTTGACAGGGGGTGTGAATATGCGGTGCGCGGAGGCAGCCAGGCTGCCAGAGACTGGGGAGCAGACTGGCGCTGTCATCACATCAGAGATGATCCGGTCCTATCTGGAGACACTCTCCCGCCGGGGGAGGAGCCGGAACACGGTGCAGATGTACGGTGCCAAGCTGCGGGCCTTCTATCACTACCTGCCGTCTGACAAGCGGGGGGAGGAGGCCGAGTGCAACCCCTGGTGCCTGCGGAAGTTGTATCTGGCCACCCGGTCGGAGATCGAGCGGAACGTGCGGCTCCCGGCGGAGCAAGCCTATGAGCAGATTCTGGATGCGGAGCAGTTGGCTGCCGGATGGACGGAGAATGAGAGCAATTCCATCCAAAAGGATGTTTGCGATAGATATTTTCTCGCCGAGGGGTGTAAAGGAGGAGAAGAGATGAAGAAACGGATCTTATCAGCTTTGATGGTGCTGTGCCTGCTGCTGACACTGCTGCCGGT
>UMEX01042414.1_pt1 | contig 11811 bp, 2 predicted proteins | sample 1964871 | NCBI WGS metagenome assembly UMEX01 (sample SAMEA4836032, study PRJEB28245) | human gut metagenome | biome: gut microbiome; material: fecal sample | place: Denmark | collected 2008
GTGATGAAGTTCGTGGGCTGCGATCGTCACCTTGGGCTTATCGCTGTCGCGCACAGAGAGGAAGCACAGCCCCGAAGACGGCAGCTTAGAGGCCGCGGCAAGCTGACTCTTGCGAAGCGCTTCGCCGAAGTCGCTGCCGATGCCCATCACTTCGCCCGTGGAGCGCATTTCCGGCCCGAGAACCGGGTCGACCCCCATGAACTTCGCAAACGGGAAGACCGCTTCCTTGACGGAGAAGTACTTCGGCGCCTTCTCGAGCTCTTCAACCGTCAGTCCCTGATCGGCGATCTTGTCGCCCACCATGCAGCGCACGGCGATCTTGGCGAGCTGGTGGCCCGTTGCTTTGGAAACAAACGGCACGGTACGCGAAGCGCGGGGATTCACTTCCAGCACGTACACCACAGGTTCTTCGGTGTGGGCATTCTTAACGGCAAACTGCACGTTCATGAGGCCGACCACTTTGAGCGCCTTGGCGAGTTCGCGGGTTTCGCGGCGAATTTCCGCAACGAGCGACGGCGCCAGACTGTAGGGCGGCAACGAACAGGCCGAATCGCCGGAGTGCACGCCGGCTTGTTCAATATGCTCCATGACGCCGGCAACAGCAACGACGTCTCCGTCGCAGACCGCATCAACGTCCATTTCAACCGCATCGTCGAGGAACCGGTCGAGGAGCACCGGTTCTTCCGGGCTTACCTTCACAGCCTCGCGCATGTATTTGACGAGGCGCTCGGGCGTATGCACGATTTCCATCGCACGGCCGCCGAGAACGTAGCTCGGACGAACGACAATCGGGTAACCGATTTCTTCGGCCTTGGCAAGCGCTTCTTCTTCCGTGTGCGCAATACGGTTGGGCGGCTGAAGCAGACCGAGCTGATTGATGAGCTTCTGGAAGCGTTCGCGGTCTTCCGCGCAGTCGATCGCGTCGGGCGTCGTGCCGATGATGGGCACGCCGTGGGCTTCGAGTGCACGGCAGATTTTGAGCGGCGTCTGACCGCCGTACTGCACAATCACGCCCTGGGGCTTCTCAATTTCACAAATGGCGAGCACGTCTTCGAGCGTCACCGGTTCGAAATAGAGACGATCGGAGGTGTCGTAGTCGGTGGAGACCGTTTCCGGATTGCAGTTCACCATGATCGACTCCCACCCGTCCTCGTGAAGCGCCATGGAGGCATGCACGCAGCAGTAGTCGAATTCAATGCCCTGACCAATGCGGTTGGGACCGCCGCCCAGCACGATCACCTTTTTCTTGTCGGTAGGATCAGCTTCGCTGATGCGGCTTCGTTCATAGGTTGAATAGAGGTACGCCGTGGTGGTGGCAAATTCCGCTGCGCAGGTATCCACCCGCTTATAAACGGGTTCAACGCCGAGCACTCGGCGAGCTTCACGCACTTCATTTTCGTGGCAGTCTGCCAGCAGCTTGGCGATGCGCTTGTCGGAGAACCCGCGGCTCTTCAATGCCCAGAAGTCGTCGACATCGAGTTCATTGAGATTGTGGCCGGCAATAGACGCTTCCACTTTCACCAGCTCGTCAATTTGGCGCAGGAACCAGGGATCAATCTTTGAAAGCTCGAAGATTTCTTCCACCGTCATGCCGATGCGGAAGCCGTCGGCCACATAGAAAATGCGTTCCGGTCCGGGTTCGGCAATTTCGCACAGAATCTTCGAACGGTCGGTAGTAATGGGATCGAGACCGCACTTGCCGGTTTCAAGACCGCGGAGCGCCTTCTGCAGAGATTCTTCGAACGTACGGCCGATGGCCATGACTTCGCCCACCGACTTCATCTGCGTGGTGAGGCGATCGTCGGCAGCGGGGAATTTCTCGAAAGCAAAGCGCGGCACCTTGGTGACCACGTAGTCAATGGCAGGCTCAAACGATGCCGGGGTCTTTCCGCCCGTCATTTCGTTCTTGAGTTCGTCAAGCGTATAACCCACGGCGAGCTTGGCTGCGATCTTCGCAATCGGGAAGCCCGTAGCCTTTGAGGCCAGCGCAGACGAACGCGAAACACGAGGATTCATTTCGATGACGATCATGCGGCCGTTTTGCGGATTAACCGCAAACTGGACGTTCGAACCGCCCGTATCCACGCCGATCGCACGAAGCACCGCCATCGAAGCATCGCGCATCGCCTGATATTCCTTGTCGGTGAGCGTCTGTGCGGGGGCGACCGTAATGGAGTCGCCGGTATGAACGCCCATCGGATCCAGGTTTTCGATCGAGCAGACGATGATGCAGTTGTCCGCCTTGTCGCGGACCACCTCCATCTCGTACTCCTTCCAGCCGAGAAGCGACTCTTCAATGAGCACTTCCGAGGTGGGCGACAATTCAAGACCGCGCGAAACGATCTCCAGGAACTCGTCCATGTTGTAGGCAATGCCGCCGCCCGTACCGCCCAACGTAAAGCTCGGACGGATCACCGCCGGGAAACCGACGGTCTTCTGAATAGCAAATGCTTCTTCGAGCGTATGAGCAGCACCCGAGCGCGCGCTTTCAAGACCGATTTCGGTCATCAGCTTCTTGAAGCGTTCGCGGTCTTCGGCTTTGTCGATGGCTTCCGGAGTGGCGCCGATCAGTTCAACGCCCCAGCGGCGGAGGACGCCGTGGTGAACGAGATCCATTGCGCAGTTGAGCGCCGTCTGGCCGCCCATCGTCGGCAGGATCGCATCCGGACGTTCTTTTTCGATGATGCGCGCCACCGTTTCCCAAGTGATCGGTTCGATGTAGGTCGCATCCGCCGTCTTCGGATCGGTCATGATGGTTGCGGGGTTGGAGTTCACGAGAATAACGCGATACCCCTCTTCGCGCAGCACGCGGCAGGCCTGCACGCCCGAATAGTCGAATTCACATGCCTGACCGATGATGATCGGACCGGCACCGATGATAAGAATAGATTGAATGTCTGTACGCTTCGCCATGATTCGCTTCTAGTTCGTTTGTTCTGTGCTTTGTCGACTTCGCTGGGCCCATCAGCCGGCACGGCGGCCGGCGAGGCTCTTCGCAAACTTTTCGAAGAGCACGTCAATATCGTGCGGACCGGGACTCGCTTCGGGATGCCCCTGGAAGCAGAATGCGGGCTGCCCGATCAGCTCAAAGCCCTGCAGACTGCCGTCAAAGAGAGAGCGGTGCGTGGCACGGGCATTGGCCGGCAGCGTATCGGCATCCACCGCAAAACCGTGATTCTGGCTCGTGATGTAAACGCGCTTCGTTTCAACGTTTTCCACCGGGTGATTGGCGCCGTGATGGCCGAACTTCATCTTGAGGGTCTTCGCACCGACGGCGAGCCCCATGATTTGATGACCGAGGCAGATGCCGAAAAGCGGCATCTTGGCCGCGATGGCCTTCTGCGCCACCTCAATGGCGTATGTGCAGGGCGCAGGATCGCCGGGGCCGTTCGAAAGGAAGATGCCGTCGGGCTGATGCTTCATCGCTTCTTCAAAGGGCGTCTGAGCCGGCACGACCGTCACACGAATGCCGCGATCCGCAAGGAGACGCAGGATATTGGTCTTGATGCCGAAGTCATAGGCAACGACGTGATAGGGGAAAACCGCTGCGCGGCGGAATCCGGCAGGCTCGCCCTCGCGCGAAGGCTCCCAGCTGCCGTCCGTCCAGTCATAGACATGATCGGTCGTAACGGTCTTTGCCAGATCCTGACCGGCCATTGAACCCCAGCTGCGGGCAGCTTCAAGCGCCTGCTGCAGATCCTCATCGGTGAGCTCATCACCCATCTGCTTGGCGATGATCGCGCCGGCCTGAGCACCGGTCGTACGCAGATGAATGGTCAGCGCACGCGTATCAATGCCGCAGATCGCCTTCACGCCGGCATCCTTCAAAGCTTCCGGGAGACTTTGACGAGCGCGCCAATTGCTCGGCACATCAGCAGCAGCTTTGACAATCAAACCCGCAGCGTGAATGGCATTGCTTTCCATGTCCTCAGGATTAACGCCGACATTGCCGATGTGCGCGCAGGTAAGCGTCACGAGCTGCCCCGTGTAGGAGGGATCCGTGAGGATTTCCTGATAACCCGTCATCGAGGTGTTGAAGACAACTTCGCCAACCGTAAGACCTGCCGCACCGGTACTTTCACCCTGAAAGACCGTGCCGTCGGCCAGTACGAGCGCCGCTTGAGGTCGAGTTTTCGCAATAAGTGCCACGATGGATACCCTTCCGTTTTGTGTTCTGTTTCTTGATGCTGCGGCTGAGCGAGATCGGTAAATCAAAGCTTGGGGAGAGGTGCATTCGAAGGCTGGTTCGAGGACCGCAATAAGTTCAGTCCTCAAGGCCGCTTTCGAATGCTCCTCCCGGTCTGTATCCGCCATCCATTTTTTTTGGAAAGGGATAAACAGAGTCTGAAAGAAACCGGCATGCACCGAAAAGTGTCTCTTAGGCACCAATGATGCGTGGCTGCAAGCACACTCCGACCGCAGTACGGCGGAAAGTCTATCCATGACCAGTTTGCGCTCGCCTCTGCTCATCTAGGTAAATTACCTTCCCCAACCCCGACCTTATCAACCACTCTCAATGTGTCGATCATTTGTCGACCAATTGGTTGAAATTCAAGTGATTTGGTTGTTCGATTCTCTTCTTTTTCAACGTTGGTCGGCCAGAAAACAGGCGCTGCAGCAGGTTTGAAAACGCCGTCTGAAAAGCCTTTCGGCACCTATTTTTTTGCCTTTCAATACAGACTCGAATTCAAAAAAAGAAGGCCGACGCACCCTTTTGCGATGCTCCGGCCTTTTTAGCCTTGATCTGCACCGTTCGAGACGAGCCAGAAACCTAACGAAACTTTGAAAACCTGACTTATCCGTCTGGTCAAAGCCCGCAAAGAAAAGTCAGCGGCAGGATTGGAACCCTCTGGAGCGCATCATGCTCAAACTGAGCACCGAGCGAACAGAACCGGCTCGCACAAGCGCATCTCCTGCACACAGGTGCTCCGCGGAACCGAAGCCTATATCTGCAGTTTGCAGGGAGGCGCGCCGCAGCACGCCTCCCTGCATTTCTCCCAAAGTCAGAGACTCGTCATGATCCAGCCGAAGTCCTCCTTCGTCGGTTCACGGAGATCCCGGATCACGCCGTCCTTCCGTGCGGGGAAGCCTTCGAGAAGTGCTTCGTCCGCCTGGTCGTCCTCCGCCGCATCTGGCCGCAGTCTCAGGAAGAGCCAGCTGCCAAGAGGCGTCGTGAGATCTTCGAGGAGGAAGCGCCACGGTCCGATGCGGTCCGTGTCGGCGTACTCGAGGTTTCTCGCAGTGAAGCTAAGCCGCGGCAGCGCCGACGGGTCGAGTTCTGCTGCGTCGAGGTTCAGCCACTCCGAGAGGTCCGGCACGAGGCCGATCGGCTCAGCATGCTCCACGGCCCCAGCCTTGTGGACGTCGCTCGTGAAGCCGCTACGCCCGTAGACTCGGCCTTCCCATCCGGCGAACGCGTAGAGCGTGTCGGCCGAATGCATCGGACCTGCAACCACATCGCCGCGCGCATTGAAGACCACGAGCGTATGGGCCGAATCCGCTTCGCCCACACGGACGACACCGCGCTCGGTCTGGTCGAGCCGGTAGACGTCTACTTCGCCCAAAGTGGAGCGCACGGGCCCTTCAATCACAACGTCGCCCGAACCGGCGTAGACCGTCACGATGCTGCCTGAGAGTCCGCCGGAGAAGACGACGCCTTGAGGCGTACCCTTAGGCGCATTCTTCTCGAGCGCAGTGACGATAGCGAGACGCCCGTCGGCCGAGAGATCGCTGCCATGCACCGCAGCGGCATTCACCGCCACTTCACCCGAAGCAGAAACACCGTTGGTGAAGATGACCGCACCTCGTTCGCCCTGCACGCGCAGGTCGCCCGAGACGGCGCCATTCTTCGATGCGTTGACCGCGAGCTCGGTTGTGCAGCCTGTCGACCCAAAGACGACGTCACCCGCCGACTCGATGGCAGCCTGAGTGAAGGCGTTGCCGCCCTCACCGGACGTTCCGCCTTCGCGGGCATCGAGCTTCACGAAGCCGCCCGAAGACTGAGCTTCAAGGCTCGAGCCGCGCACGCCCGCGTTGCCCGACACCTCCCGCTGCAGGATGCTGCCCGCCGCATGGAGGGTGACCTTCGCTTTGTTCTCCGACTTTGTCTCGTCGCCCACCGTGACAGCGCCCGTAAAGGTAATGCCTCCCGATGCCGCGCCGATTCCGACGGAGTCGTCCGCCGTCACGAGGACGTCGCCCGTGAAGGCGACCTCGCCCGAAGCGTCGATCTCAGCCGTCGATCCGCCGCGCACTGTCGTGCGGTCGGCGAGCGTAAAGTCCTTCGACGAGAACTTCACGTTCTGGCCGGAAGCCTGGACGCCTTCCTCGACATGCAGATCCTCCTTCACCGAAATTGAAAGCGCGCTGCCTGCCGTCAAGACGGACTCTGCCGCGATACGGTCGCCCGTGAGGTGATTCGCTTCAACGGTGAGGTCCTTCTTGGTCTCGAGCGCAACAGTGCCTTCGCCGAAGTTGACCGCATCGCCGGCGCGGATCGACATGCTCTCGGCCTTCACGTTCTTTTCAGGCGTGAAGACGTCATCGAGCCGGGCGTCTTTGCCCGCAATCACAGTCATGTCACCGATGAAGCCGTCCGAGGTCTTGGCGGTGATCGTGCTCCCTTCAAGGTGCACGGTGCCCGTCGTTGCCTCGAAGTAGGCCTTGCCGCCTACACCGTTTTCGTCCTCGGTGATCTCAAGCTGAAGGTTGCGGGAGTTGATGTCGCCGCCCGCGGAAATGCGCAGAATTTCCTCAACCGAGAGCTCCATATCCTCCATGCCGATCGACCCATGGGCCTCCATTTCAAGGAAATCGCCCTTGAGGCCGGTGGCGCCGGCGAGCGTCAGGTTGCCGCCCGTGCTCTTGAAGCCGAGGCCGCCGTCCTGAATCTTGAAGCCTGCCGTTTCGACGTTGAGGTCGCCCTCAGAGCGCGCGAAGAAGTCGCCCGTATCGGCCTTGACGTCGGCTCCCGTCAAGGTGACGGGACCGTTGGAGGACTTGAAGGTAACGACGCCTTCGTAGTCGTCGCGGTCACCCTCGTTGTAGCCATTGCCCGTCACGTCGACCTTGATGCGAGAGCCTTCAACCCCTGCGTCGCCTTCGGCGCGGAGCGACCCGCCCGAGACATTGGCGTCAGTGAGTGTCAGCAGACCGTTCGATCGGAACGCTGATGCCTCGTTAACTTTAACCAGAAGACGCGAAGCGTCGAGAGCACCGCCTGCAGTGGCAGAAAGCGACTTCGCCGTCACGCTTGCAACAGCGTCGCCCGACGGCGTGAGCTTCAGATTCTGACCAGCCGTCAGTTTGGCTGGACCCACTGCAGTGAGATTTACACCCGAGGCGTCGATGTCAGAAGCTTCAGCCGTGAGTGTGATCTCGCCCTTCGTTGCATTGATCTCTGCCTCCTTGACAGACAGGTCACCCGAATTCGCAGTTGCCGTGAGGGCACCTGCGGTGAGTACGGCATTGTCAAGCGTCACAGAGTCGCCTGCCTCAACCGATGCCTGACCAGTAACGGTCGTCGTGAGCCGGGAGGCTTCAACGCTGCCCGTATTGGCCGTCATCGTGAGCGAATTGGACGTCACCTTGGCGCCAGTTGCAGTGATCGACCGCTGCGCCGTGAGTGTCAACTCGTCTTTAGCCGTCAGTTTTGCACTGGAGGCGTCGATGTCGGCAGCTTCAGCCGTGAACGTGACTCCGCCCGTCTTTGACGTAATCTCTGCGTCCTTGACAGACAGATCACCCGACGTCGCGGTTGCCGTGAGAGTACCTGCACCGAGCTTGGAGCTGTCGAGCGTCACGGAGTTGCCCGCCTCAACCGAGGCTTGATCAGCAACGGTCGCCGTGAGACGGGAGGCCTCAACGCTGCCCGTATCGGCCTTCATCGCGAGCGAAGCGGCCTCAACCGAAGCATCTGCCGCAGTGATCGAGTCCTGCGCCGTGAGTTTTGCGGCGCCGGAAATATCGAGCTCCGCCGACTTCATAGACAGATCACCCAAGTTCGCAGTTGCCGTGAGAGCACCTGCGGTGAGTAAGGCCTTGTCAAGCGTCACGGAGTTGCCTGCCTCAACCGATGCCTGACCAGTAACGGTCGTCGTGAGGCGGGAGGCTTCAACGCTGCCCGTATTGGCCTTCATCGTTAGTGAAGCGGCCTCAACCGAAGCGTCTGCCGCAGTGATCGAGTTCTGCGCGGTGAGTTTCGCCTCGCCTTCAGCCGTCAGTTTTACGTTGGAGGCGTTGATGTCGGCTGCTTCAACCGTGAGTGTGACTTCGCCATTCTTCGCCGTAATCACAGCGTCCATGACAGACAGATCACCCGAGTTCGCAGTTGCCGTTAGGGCACCTGCGGTGAGTACGGCCTTGTCAAGCATCACGGAGTTGCCTGCCTCAACCGAGGCCTGATCAGCAACGGTCGCCGTGAAGCCAGAGGCTTCAACGCTGCCCGTCTCAGCCTTCATCGTGAGCGAATCTGACGTCACGTTGGCGTCAGTTGCAGTGATCGACTCTTGCGCCGTGAGTTCTGCTGCGCCAGAAATGTCGAGCTCCGCCGACTTCAGAGACAGATCACCCGAGTTCGCGGTTGCCGTGAGAGCGCCTGCACCGAGCTTGGAGCTGTCGAGCGTCGCGGAGTTGCCCGCCTTAATCGAAGCCTGATCAGCAACGATCGTCTTGAGGCGCAGGGCTTCAACACTGCCCGTCTCGGCCGTCATCGCGAGCGAAGCGGCCTCAACGGAAGCGTCAGTAGCAGTGATCGACTGCTTAGCCATGAGTTCTGCGGCGCCGGAGACTTCGAGCTCCGCCGACTTCAGAGACAGATCACCCGAATTTGCGGTTGCAGTGAATGCGCCGAGACCGAGCTTGGAGCCGTCAAGCGTCACGGAGTTGCCCGCCTCAACCGAGGCCTGACCAGTAACGGTCGCTGTGAAGCCAGTAGCTCCAACGCTGCCCGTCTTAGCAGTCATCGCGAGCGAATTGGACATCACGTTGGAATCAGTTGCAGTGATCGACTCTTGCGCCGTGAGTTCTGCGGCACCGGAGACTTCGAGCTCCGCCGACTTCAGAGACAGATCACCCGAATTTGCGGTTGCAGTGAATGCGCCGAGACCGAGCTTGGAGCCGTCAAGCGTCACGGAGTTGCCCGCCACAATCGAAGCCTGATCAGCAACGGTCGTCTTGAGGCGCGAGGCTTCAACGCTGCCCGTATTGGCCGTCATCGCGAGCGAAGCGGCCTCAACCGTCGCGTCTTCCGCAGTGATCGAGTCCTGCGCCGTGAGTTCTGCGGCGCCGGAAATATCGAGTTCCGCCGACTTCATAGACAGATCACCCAAGTTCGCAGTTGCCGTGAGAGCACCTGCACCAAGCTTGGAGCCATCAAGCGTCACAGAGTCGCCCGCCTCTACCGAGGCCTGACCAGTAACGGTCGTTGTGAGACGAGAACCATCAAGCTTGCCCGTCTTGGCCATCATCGTGAGCGAATTGGACGTCACGTTGGCGTCAGTTGCAGTGATCGACTGCTTAGCCGTTAGTTCAACCTTGTCTTTAGCCGTCAGTTTGGCACTGGAGGCGTCGATATCGGCAGCTTCAGCCTTGAGCGTGAGGGTACCTTCAGTCGCATCGATGGCAGCTCCGCGTGCGGAAAGCCCCTGCGCGGCAATAGCACTCACTGTACTGCCCGAGAGAACTGCGCTATCAAGCACCATATCCCCATTGGCCGCGAGCTCGGCCGCTCCCATAATCGTGCCCGTTAGCTCGGTTCCGGTGAGGTTCTTCGCCGCAGTGATCGCAAGCGAAGCGGCCTTAACGGTGGAATTCGAGACCTCGACATTTTCATTTGCCGTGACCGTAACCGCCTTGGCTGCCGAGAGCGTGGCTTCCTGCGCGACAACCCCTGCGAGACCGTCGAGCTCAACCTTACCCCCTGTGGACTGAACCGTCGCATTGGCGAGGTCAAGCGTCTCTTCAGACGAGATCTTCACGTCGCCCGCGGCTTCAATCGAGGAGCCGCCAAAGAGCGCGACGCCGCCGCCCACAGCGGAGATGAGTGTCCCCGCGCCAGCTTGGGTCTGGAGACCTGCCGCATCGATGCCGCCGCCCGTGGCGCCGATTTCAATCCGGCCGTCCGCACGGAGGTTGCCCTGAGTCGCGGTGACAGATTTACCAAGGAGCGATGCATCGCCTGCAGCCTCAACAATGCCGCCCGTGAACTTCAGCTCGCCCGCCTTTGCGTCAAGCTTCACGCCGCCCTTGGAGCGGACGGTCGAATTGTCAGCAAGCTCGATCCCGGCCTCTTTCGACGTCACGGCGAGGTCCTTATCCTCCCCCGTCGACTCCAAATTGCCCGTAAGCGTGATCTGATTCACGGCGTCGAGCTCAACTGAATCGCCCTTCACGGCGCCGACTTTTAAGCCGCCCTCGGAGTCAATGTCCACCACACCCGAAGCGTTGATGCCGTTGATCGCGAGTTCTCCCGATTCACCCATGCCGCGCAGCCGCACGTTGCCCACGGACTCGGAGAAGTTCACCGTGGAGGCGGTGCCTACGCGCAGCGCAGTGTCTTCGGTGCCGAAATCGCCGCGCACTTCGAAGTTGAGCGTCTGCCCTTGAATGTAGCCGAGCTCGGCGAAGTCATCGTAGTCGTCACCGAGTTTGTCGCCCGAGTACGCGTAGAGGTTGTTGGCCTTTAGCGAGACATCCTGGTCGCCCGCGAGCGAATAGAGCGTCATGTCGCCAAGCGCCCCGTTCGCATCAACGGCCTCAATGAAGATGTCGCCGCCCGCATTGACGGCGGCCCACTTTGCCGGATCCGAGTGGATCTTGAGGTAGGCGTCCGAAGCGCCGATTCCGCCCGTGCCGCCGCGCAGCGTCACGGTATTGCCGCTCACAAGCCCGAAACCCTCTGCCGCCGAAATGCCGCCGCGCGAGGTAACGCGCACATCGCCCGTCTTGGAAACGATTTCCTTGACGGCAAGCCCTGAGTCTTCAGGCGACTCCAGGAAGATGTTGTCGCGGGCATTCACGGTGAGGTTCCCCGACGCCTCGATAGTGACGGGGATCTTGAGCGTGACAGAAACCACTCCGTCCTTGCTCGAGAAGTCACCGATGTCGGCACGAGAAAGGGCTTTGAGGAGCGTAAGGCGCTTCGTCTCGTCCTCGTCCGAGAGACGTCCGGTGACGGTCTCACCCACTTCGCCCACCGAGCCCGCGTTCGCCGCGTTGATCTCGACGTTCTTGCCCCGGACGTTCGTTGCGCGTGCGGTTGTGGTCGATGAACCTTCTGAATTGATGATCGTGTCGGCGATCGAGTAAAGCAGGTCGTTTTCGGTCCAGCCGTAGTTCTCGCGGCTCGCGACAAGCTTGCCGAGACTCGAGTTTTCGTCCTGCTCCATAGCCGAGACGGCCGCATCAGCGCTCGCAAACTCCCCGTAAATCGCCTGCAGGGCTGTGTAGTCCTGCTCCTGGGCATCCGTGAGCTCACCGCCCTTTTCTTTGAAGGCCTTGTAGCTCTCCATCCGGGCGTAGGCCTGCGTGATGCGGTTCTTTTCAGCCTCAACGTCCGCCTGCCAGAGCGTCTCACCGGTGCTCGAGCCATCCGCATTGATGAGGCCCGCACGTTTCCACGCTTCGAGACGCTTTTCATCGGAGACGTCCGACGCATCCGCAGCGCCCGAAGCGTCGTAGACCGACCCGTTTTCCACTGTGAGAACCACGTCACCCGACTTCGATTCAATGAGGCCGAGACCGAGGTCGCCCGTAGAGGCCGTCACTTCAACGTCCTAATGACATGGACCACCCACCTACCCAGTGCGTCAC
>UMEX01042130.1_pt1 | contig 11773 bp, 10 predicted proteins | sample 1964871 | NCBI WGS metagenome assembly UMEX01 (sample SAMEA4836032, study PRJEB28245) | human gut metagenome | biome: gut microbiome; material: fecal sample | place: Denmark | collected 2008
CCTTTCCAGGGGAGCCCCTTCAACCTCTTGGGTACTTCTGCAGGTTGATTTTTATATCTTATGAAATTAATAACCGTTTTTGAAACGGAGAGAGTGGGATTCGAACCCACGCGCCCTTTCGGACAAACGGTTTTCAAGACCGCCTCGTTATGACCGCTTCGATATCTCTCCAAAAATGTGCTTAACCATTATATAATGGATATTCATTTTTGTCAAGGACTTTTCCACTTTCTTTTTGAAAGTTTTCACAATCACCTGTGCGTCTTGACTCTTTAATTTTTGTTTCCGCTTTCTCAGCGGCAACAGAATATATTTTATCACTACTAAAGTATAAAGTCAACTGTTTTTTTGACTTTATTTATATTTTTTCGACAATCGAAAAAAAGAGGACGAAAGACCCAAAAGTCCCTCATCCTCTTGATTCTATAACGTCTTCTGATTAGCCAATCAGCTTACCTACGTTCAGCTTAACGCCCGGGCCCATGGTAGAAGTCATGGTTACGCTCTTTAAGTAAGCGCCCTTTAAGGTAGCTGGTTTTGCCTTCAGGATAGCGTCAATAAGCGTCTGGAAGTTGTCCGCTAACTGCTCCTCTGTGAAGGAAGCTTTACCTACTGGCACGTGGATAATGTTAGTCTTATCAAGTCTGTACTCGATCTTACCGGCTTTGATATCATTGATAGCTTTGGTTACATCCATAGTAACAGTACCAGCCTTCGGGTTCGGCATTAAGCCCTTCGGTCCAAGTACACGACCAAGACGTCCTACAACGCCCATCATGTCCGGAGTAGCTACTACTACGTCGAAGTCTAACCATCCCTCGTTCTGGATTTTCGGGATCAGCTCCTCAGCGCCTACGAAATCTGCGCCTGCAGCCTGAGCCTCTTCTGCCTTCGGTCCCTTAGCAAATACAAGGATACGAACGGTCTTACCAGTTCCGTGCGGCAGTACAACTGCACCACGGATCTGCTGATCAGCATGACGGCCGTCACAACCAGTTCTGATATGAAGTTCTACGGTTTCATCGAATTTAGCACCTGCAGCCTTCTTCACGATGGAGATGGCATCTGCAGCTTCATAAAGGCTTGCGCGATCTACTAATTTAGCAGCCTCTACGTATCTTTTTCCTCTTTTCATTATAAAAAACCTCCTAGTGGTATTGTCGGGGAATTCCCTCCCACGTTACTGATAAACATCCCGAAAATTACTCGGCAACTGTGATACCCATACTTCTTGCTGTACCAGCAATCATGCTCATAGCAGCTTCAAGGCTTGCTGCATTTAAGTCAGGCATCTTTAATTCTGCGATCTTCTGCAGATCCTCTTTCGAGATGCTAGCTACCTTAGTCTTGTTCGGTGTAGCGGAACCGGATTTAATCTTGCAAGCTTTCTTTAACAAAACGGCAGCCGGCGGAGTCTTTGTGATGAAGCTGAAGCTTCTGTCAGCATATACAGTAATAACAACCGGGATGATCATATCGCCCTGGTCTGCTGTCTTAGCGTTGAACTCTTTCGTGAACTGTACGATGTTTACACCGTGCTGTCCAAGAGCCGGACCTACTGGCGGAGCTGGTGTAGCCTTTCCAGCAGGAATCTGTAATTTAATATATCCTGTAACTTTCTTTGCCATTGTTGGCACCTCCTATAAATTGTGGTAATTGCGGGGATTTCCCTCCCACAGGCTCATAAATGAACCTCTTTACATCATCTTCTTGATCTCTGTGAAGTTCAGTTCAACCGGTGTCTCACGGCCAAACAGTTCTACACGAATCGTCAGGGTCTGTCTTTCCTCGTTGATGGACTCGATAACACCAACGGTATCTTTCCATGCCCCTGTCGTTACAACAACCGTGTCGCCGACCTCAAAGTCAACAACAACGCCGGTTTCCTTAAATCCGAGACCGGCCATCTCCTCTTCCGTCAAAGGAACCGGTTTGGAGCCCGGACCAACAAACCCGGTCACTCCGCGGGTGTTGCGTACTACGTACCAGGTATCATCATTCATAACCATGTTGATCAGTACGTATCCGGGAAACATCTTCTTGGCAACCTGTTTATTGGCTCCATTCTTGACTTCGATAACTTCCTGCATCGGCACGGAAACCTCTAAGATCTGATCCTGAAGGTTCCGGTTCTCGATCGTCTTTTCGATGTCAACCTTTACTTTGTTTTCATAGCCGGAATAAGTATGCACTACATACCAATTTGCTTCTGCCATATTTCTCACCTTTGCCTTTACATAACGAAGTGCAGTCCAAACACGATTGCCGTGTCAAGAGCCGCAATGATAAGTCCCAGCGCAACGGAAACGGCGATGACCGCTCCAGTCTGCTTCGTAACTGTCTCTTTGTCAGGCCAGATGATCCTTTTGTACTCAGCTTTTAGACCTTTCCAGAAACTCTTTTTAGGAGCTTTTTTGGTATTTTCTGTATCACCCATTTTTGTCCTCCAAAGCGCTCAGGCAGATGCCCGATCGCGCAGAACCAACCAGTTACTCTTACTTCGTCTCTTTGTGTAACGTGTGTGTCTTACAGAATCTGCAGTACTTTTTGGTTTCCATTCTGTCCGGATGAGTTTTCTTATCCTTGGTCATGTTGTAATTGCGCTGCTTGCATTCTGTGCATGCCAGTGTAATTCTTGTACGCACAACTTCCACCTCCATTTTTCTTAGTATGCGATCTTTCCACTCTCCAACCGGAAATCTGGTTTTTGAGCATAAAAAAAAGACCTATGTTCTTCCATTCGCCCGTCTACTATATCATAAAAGAAGCGGCGCGTCAAGCAATAACTTGCCGACATTCGCCGCCTCTTTTATATTATAGATATCGTTTTCACTCAGTGCAGGCTGGAACCAGATTCTACCCGCGCCTCGTATTTCACATTATCAGGACTTACAATGATGCTATAAAACAATCAGAAAGGTTTATTCATCCACTTTCTCCCCGTTTACAGCGTCTGTCTTTTCTTCCACATTTTCATGGCTGTCTGTGGTATCCGGCTCCGCCTTTTCAGGCTCATCGGTTTCTTCCTCATCTGCCGCCTGGCTTCCGATAAAATGCGCCATTTTTCCAATCTTACCCATATGGCTTGTATCCACGCGGGTGATCTCCGGCTCATCAGCTTCCACAACATCATCCTCAAGCGCGGCGTTCTGATGCAGGGCGCCGCCCTCCTGATTCTCCGCATTTTCCGGATTTTTTGTCACGGATGGATATTCTTCCGGATTTTCCTTGGCATCCGCAAGCTTTTCATTCATGAATGTCTCAAACTGCTTTTGCTCTTCCTCGCTGGAAAATGCCGACTTGGCGATAAACTGCCAGGTTTTCTCGTTCGTCTCAAGCAGATACATCCGCTCAATCTCAACCATCTGCTCAATGTCGCTGTAGCTGTAAGTCTTGGTCATCTCCTGTGCCGCAACCGTCATGGTCAGTGTCTTCTCATCCAGCGTCAGATGTACAACTGGGAAATTGCCCGTCTTTTCCAAATTTTTAAGTCCGCTCCGTTTCCAGATCATACGCTCCTGGTTCTGGTTTGAAATCATGTAAAACATGCCGATGCCGACCAGCACCGCTATCACGATGGACGGTACAAGAAGAACCAGATTGCCCTTTGCCTGCATCACATTTTTTCCCAGAAAGAGAGCTAAAAATGCGACATATAAGAGTGCCGACACCATCTTCATTTTCTTGGACTCATGCTTAAGCACGTTCCAGTGAATCCAGTTTTTATAATCTTCCTTTTCCAGGCGATATTCAAATTCCTGCATTCTTTTTACTCCTTTTCTTTCTTACTTGAAATCTCCCCCTGCATTCCTTCCGTCTCCTGAATCTCTTTTTGCCTCTCCCGCAAACTTTTAGATTCAAATGCTTTCTACTATTCTTTTCGTCCAGAAATGCCGGAGTATTTCCACTTATAAGGCTTCCCTCTGCCTATCTTCTCTATCATATCCCACTTTAGCGTCCTTGTCCAATACAAACGGCAAAAAAGCAGACTTTTTCGATCCCCGCAGACAGAAGCGCCCGGGTACACGCTTCCGCCGTGCTTCCGGTCGTATAAATATCATCCACGAGAAGCACGTTTTGCACACCACTTGCCCGGATTGCCTCCGCATCTGCCTGAAACGCCTGCTGTAAATTCCGGAGCCGTTCATCTGGATTCAGCTCTTTCAGGGGTTCTGTATTTCGTATCCGATATAAAAATTCCGGGTACACCGGCATTTCCAGCCGCTCGCCCATCCGCTTTGCCAGAACCTCCGCCTGATTGAAACCGCGTTTCCGTTTCCGCGCCGGGTGGACCGGAACGGGAACCAGACCGTCAAACTGCCACTCCTCCCGATTTTCATACTGCCTCAGCTTTTCCGCTGCAGCTTCGGCATAAAAATCGAGATATTCCCTCTTATTTTTATATTTAACCGCTGCCATCGAACGCGCAGCTTCCTCCGTATAGTTAAAGAGTGCCATCCCACGTGCAAATGACCGGCGGTGTTTCACACAGTCTGGACAATATTCGATTTCTTCACTCCAAACTTCTTTTCCACATTTCTGACAAACCGGCGATTTGACAGGCGAAAGCCTCAAAAGACACGAAGGACAGATAAGCCTGCCCTTCGGCGTCACGATCTCCCCGCAGACCGGGCAGCGCCTTGGATATAGCGCATCCAGAGCGGCGCGGGGGAATTGATTCCATTTTATATTTTTTATCACAATGTCTCCATAATTTCTTCAATGCGGTCGCGCAGTCCCGAATAGCGCTTCTGTTCCATCGCATTGTCCACCATCTGCTGAAACACATACGGGACACCGACCAGGCAGACACAGGCTCTTGCCCTTGTAACCGCCGTGTAAATCAGATTCCGCGTCATCAGCATCTGCGGTCCGCTCCAGACCGGAATCACGACCGCCGGATACTCGCTTCCCTGCGACTTGTGGATCGTGATCGCATATGCCAGTTCCAGCTCCTCCAGCTGCTTGAAGCTGTACTCGACACGTTTTCCCTCATCATACTCCACGGTTACCAGCTCCGCAAAGGTATTGATCTCGCGGATGCGCCCAAGATCCCCGTTGAACACGCCGGCTCCCTTGTCTACCGGGATGCCGCTGCGGTTGTAGGAAGTCCACTCAATCTGGTAATTGTTCTTGATCTGCATGACCTTGTCGCCCACACGAAACGTCGTCTCGCCATACTCTTTTTCCGCCTTTTCTGCCGATGGCGGATTTAAAAATTCCTGCAAAATGGAATTTAACCGTATCGATCCCAGCACTCCCTTCCGCATCGGCGTCATGACCTGTACCTCAAACAAATCGGCATGGACGTAATTCGGCAGTTTTTCACGTACCAGCGTGATCATTGCATTGATGATCGCATTCGGATCATCACGCTTTATAAAGAGGAAATCTCTGCTTGACTTTCCGATCGGAATGCGCTCTCCGGCATTGATGCGGTGGGCGTTGACGATAATATCGCTCTGCGCCGCCTGCCGGAAAATCCGGGTTAGCTTTACCACATGGAAACACTCTGACTCGATGATATCACGCAGGACATTGCCCGGTCCGACGCTCGGAAGCTGATCCACATCACCTACCAGAATCAGACGGGTGCCGACATTAACCGCCCGGAGCAGCGAATGCATCAGATTGATATCCACCATCGACATTTCATCGATAATGATGACATCAGCTTCCAACGGATTGTCCTCGTTCCGCTCAAAATGCATCGAAGTCGTCCGGCTCTTCTCATCCTCCTCTGGCATTCCCGTCAGCTCTAACAGGCGGTGAATCGTCTTCGCCTCATAGCCTGTCGCCTCGGTCATCCTTTTTGCTGCACGTCCGGTCGGGGCTGCCAGCAGGATATCCATGTCACCCTTTTCAAAATACCGGATGATCGTGTTGATCGTCGTCGTTTTTCCGGTACCCGGACCGCCCGTGATTACCAAAAGTCCGCAGTTGACCGCCTCAATCACCGCGCGGATCTGCAGTTCATCCAGCTCGATCTGTTCCTCTTTCTGGATGACTGCCAGACTTTTCCGAATCTGTTCTTCCGATTCGGAACCAGTGATGTTTAAGTCGTGCAGCATGCGGGCGGTGTTTAGCTCGGTATAATAGTAGTGTGATGCATAAACGGCGCGTTCCGGGGCGTTTGCTATATTTGATACATTTGATGCATTCGGTTCACCCAAAACATCTGGCTGCGGCTGCATCTGCCCCGACACTGCCGATTCCGCCTGAACGAAAACATCCATTTCTGCTGTTTTCTGCTTTTTCCTCTCCCGGATCACCAGCCGTTTATCCATCTGCATATCCATCAGATGCTTGTCAATCTCGGAAATCTCAACCTGTAGAAGCTTTGCCGCCCGATCCGCCAGCTCGTCCTCCGGCAGGTATGTGTGCCCGTTCGCCGTCGCCTGATAGAGTGTATACAGGATGCCGCTCTTGATGCGGAAATCCGAATCTGCCACGATTCCTATCTTCGCCGCGATCTCGTCTGCCATCTTAAAACCGACGCCCGGAATATCGTCCGCCAGCTTATACGGATTGTTCTGGAGAATCGTGTACATTGCCGGACCGTATTCCTGGTAGATTTTAACCGCCAGATTGATGGAAATGCCATAATTTTGCAGAAACATCATCGCCTGGCGCATATCGCGCTTTTCCTCGACCTGTTCACCGATGGACATCGCCATTTTTTCACTGATTCCCTTGACCTCCGCGAGGCGTTCCGGCTCTTCTTCCATGATGCGGAATGTGTCCGCCTTAAATTTTTTAACAATCCTGGAAGCTAAAGCAGCCCCGACGCCTTTGATGGCGCCGGAGCCTAAATATCGTTCCATGGAAACAGTATCCTCAGGCGCTTTCAGCTCATAGCTTTCCACCGCCATCTGTTCCCCGTAAATCGGATGCTCGGTCATACGCCCGCTCGCCTCGATCATCTCGCCCTCTGCGATGTAGGAAAAAGTGCCAACCAGCACATATTCCTCCCCGTCGTCCAAGCCGCTGATAGAGAGAACCGTATAGCCATTGTCCTCATTGCGGTATTTTATTTTTTCAATATATCCTTTAACTGCTGCCATATTTTTATGCTATCCGTCTTCCGGCGGTTCTCTTTAATCGTAGTTTTTCTTCTCACCGTGTGCGAACTCGATAAACTTACCAGTTCCGATCGCAACTGCGGTCAGCGGATCCTCTGCGATCATCGTGGAAATGCCAGTTTTCTCCTCGATCAGGGCATCCAGACCGCTTAACAGTGCGCCGCCGCCTGTCAGTACGATACCACGGTCAAAAATGTCGGCTGCCAATTCCGGCGGCGTCCGCTCGAGTACGTTGTGAACGGCATCTACAATCTGGAGTGCCGGCTCGCGCAGCGCTTCCAGCGTCTCGTCGGATGTGACAACGATCGTCTTCGGAAGTCCGGTAACCAGATTTCGTCCGCGCACTTCCATCGTAATTACCTCCGGACGGCGGTATGCCGCACCGATATTTATCTTGATCTCCTCAGCGGTTCTCTCACCGATCAAAAGATTGTGTTTCTTTCTCATGTAACGGACCAGTGCCTCGTCGAAGTCATCACCAGCCACTTTAATAGAAGTGCTGACTACGGTACCGCCCAGGGAAATAACGGCGATATCTGCCGTACCACCACCAATATCTACGATCATGTTGCCGCACGCCTTGGAAATATCAATACCAGCGCCGATCGCAGCTGCTACCGGCTCCTCGATGATCGAAACCTCTCGTGCGCCAGCCTGATAAGTCGCATCCTCAACCGCCTTGCGCTCTACCTCGGTCGCACCGCTCGGGATGCAGACGCTGATACGCGGCTTGCGGAGTGTCTTCTTGCCGACTGCCTTGTTGATGAAATATTTCATCATCTTCTCTGTCACTGTATAATCTGAAATAACCCCCTGGCGCAACGGACGGACCGCTACGATATTGCCAGGGGTTCTGCCGATCATCAGGCGGGCTTCCTCGCCGATCGCCATGATCTTATTCGTATCCCGATCGATCGCCACTACGGACGGCTCTTTCAGTACGACACCTTTTCCCTTGATATATACAAGGATGCTGGCTGTACCCAGATCGATACCAATATCATTGGACATCAACATAGTTGTTTTCCTCCTGCTCTGAATATGCACTCTTGAGTACATAAATCTATGAGTTTCATTGTATTTTATCTTCTTTATTTCAGCTTTTTTCGCTGCCATCCAGCCCGCGCATTGTTTTAGAGCGGACTATACCACTTACTATTATATACAACTTTCGATTCTTTTGAAAGAGGTTTTTATTTTTTTATGGACTTTATATTTTTTTTATGAAAGGGACATATTTTAGTCACAAGTTTCTCCTATAATACAAGTATGTTATCCGAAAGGGTAACAGGCCTTTGTTTCAAGTGTTACTTGAAATAAAAAAGCTTTTTCATACTCATACCGGACGATACAAATCGTCCGGCCCCCCTAAGCCAATTTCTTTTTTATATATACCTACCATTCCCAATTTAAGAAAAACAGGAACGCCGTCGGACTCTCAGCCGATGGCGTTCCTGTTTTTTGTCAGCGCCAGACACCTAAAAAAAGGGCTCTATACTGAATGTTGGGGTACGCTCAAAAATATTTTTTTCTTATATTTTCAGACTCCACTCACTGCAGTCCCAGACCTTCGTTGCGAATCCCTCATAGAAATCCGGTTCATGGCAGATCAGAAGGATATTTCCTTTGTACGCCGCCAGCGCACGCTTTAACTCCTCCTTCGCCTCAACGTCCAGATGGTTCGTCGGCTCGTCGAGAAGCAGAAGGTTCGTCTCGCGGTTGATCAGCTTACACAGGCGCACTTTTGCCTGCTCGCCACCGCTGAGTACGCGCACCTGGCTCTCGATGTGCTGGGTCGTCAGACCGCATTTTGCCAGTGCGGAACGCACCTGGTACTGGGTGTAGGACGGAAATTCTTTCCAGATCTCATCAATGCAGGTCGTCGTATTGCCCGGCGCCATCTCCTGTTCGAAATAGCCGATGGAGAGATAATCGCCCAGCGTCACCTTGCCGGACACTGCTGGAATCAAACCTAAAATACTCTTTAAAAGCGTCGTCTTTCCAATTCCGTTGGCACCGACCATCGCAATCTTCTCGCCGCGCTCCATATAAAGGTTCAGCGGACGGGAGAGTGGCTCGTCGTAACCGATCACCAGATCCTCCGTCTCAAAAATACATTTTCCGGAGGCTCTCGCCTCCAGGAAGTTGAACTCTGGCTTCGGTTTTTCCTTCGCCAGTTCGATCACATCCATTTTATCCAGCTTTTTCTGGCGGGACATCGCCATATTTCGCGTGGAAACACGCGCTTTATTACGTGCCACAAAATCCTGCAGCTGCGCGATCTCCTGCTGCTGACGCTTATACGCTGCCTCGAGCTGCGCTTTCTTCGCCTCGTGCACCTCGAGAAACTTGTCGTAATCGCCCACATAGCGGTCAAGCCGCTGATTTTCCATATGATAAATGATATTTACTACGCTATTTAAGAACGGAACATCGTGTGAAATCAGGATGAACGCATTTTCATATTCCTGCAAATACCGTTTCAGCCACTCAATGTGCTGCACATCCAGATAGTTCGTCGGCTCGTCCAGCAACAAGATATCTGGCTTTTCCAGAAGCAATTTCCCGAGCAGTACCTTCGTTCTCTGTCCGCCGCTCAAATCCGTTACATCGCGGTCCAGACCGATGTCGGTCAGCCCCAGCGCACGTCCGACTTCCTCCACCTTCGCATCGATGGAATAAAAATCGTGGTTCATCAGAAGATCCTGGATCGTTCCCAGCTCTTCCATCATCACGTTCATCTCATCCTCCGATGCCTCGCCCAGATGGTCGCAGATTTCATTCATCTGCACTTCCAGCTCAAACAGGAAGGAAAATGCGCTCTTCAAAACCTCGCGGATCGTCATGCCTTTTTCCAGCACCGTGTGCTGATCCAGATAGCCGACGCGCACCCGCTTCGACCACTCTACTTTTCCCTCGTCCGGCTGCATATGCCCGGTAATAATATTCATAAACGTCGATTTACCCTCGCCGTTCGCACCGATCAGACCGATGTGCTCACCCTTTAACAGGCGGAACGAAACATCCTGAAAAATCGCCCGGTCACCAAAACCGTGGCTTAAATGTTCTACATTCAGTATACTCACGTGTGTACCTCTCCTATTTTTCTTTTTATTGTAAATTGTTTGTATTTGTTGATTTGCTTTCTGTACGTCTGCCTGCTGTCTGTGGCAAAGCCGACTTCGATTTATTGTACACGAAGCGTGCTTTTGTGGCAAGCGGAGATTTTGGAATTATCTTTTTTCACCCAGATGCCTTGAACTTTTCTAGATTTATATAGTAAGATAAGAAACAACTTCATTTAGATACGTTTTTCAACCAATGAGAAAATGACTTGATTTTCTAAAGGAGGTTTTATGTATACCTATACCTGGTACCAATGGCTAGCTTTTTTCTATGTATACTGCTTTTTAGGGTGGATTTTCGAATCGACTTATGTTCCCCTGAAACAGAACCGGCTCGTCAACCGCGGATTTCTGCGGCTTCCGATGCTGCCGCTCTACGGTTCCGGCGCGGTGATGATACTCTGGGTGTCCCTGCCGGTGCGGGACAGCCTGCCGCTCGTCTATATTTCCGGTTTTATCGCCGCCACGGCGCTTGAATATGTCACCGGCGCCGTCATGGAACGCCTATTCAAGGTCCGCTACTGGGATTACAGCAGCCAGCCGTTCCAGCTGCACGGCTATATCTGCCTGAGTTCCTCGATCGCATGGGGATTTCTGACGATCCTTATGACCGATGTCATCCATGAGCCGATCGCCCGCACTGTGCTTGCGGTTCCTCCGGTTATCCTGCTCATCTGCGATTTCGTCATCAGCGTTCTTTTCACCGCCGATGCTTACGAATCCATCAAGGCAGCCCTGGCTCTGGGTCATACGCTGGAAGCTATGACGAAGCTCAAAGCCGATATCGAAGAGCTCCAGTCCAAGATCGAGCTGCTGCGTGAGGAAGCCATTGAGCGCGGCGCCCTGACCCGTGAAGAAACAGCCGAAAAACTGGCAGCCGCCCAGGCAGAAGCCGCCCGCAGACTTGCCGCCGTCCGCAGTGACGCCGAAGAACGCCTGGCAACCGCACGCGCCGAGACTGCCAGACAGCTGCAGGCGGCTGCCACCGAACACAAAGAACGCCTGGCTGAGACCAAGGCACTCGCCGAAAAACGCCTGTCCGATGTTCGAGAAGAAACCACCTCCCGCATCGAAGCTGCCAAAGCAGGAAACGCAGAACGCATCGAAGCTGCCAAACAGCGCGTCAACGAGCGCATTGCCGAAGTCCGCACCGAAGTCGATGCCCGCATCGCCTTCGACAACCGCCTCACCCGCCTGAGCACCCGGTTAGAAGAACTCAAACACCGCCGCCAGTCCCTGCGCCCGGCTAAAAAGCTCCATGCCTTCTACCGCCGCGGGCTGCTGAGAGGAAATCCTACTGCGGTTTCGTCGAAATTTGCAGCGGCGTTGAAAGAATTAAAAGAACAAAATAGCACAAAAATAGGACCTTTCGCATGAACGAATGGTCCTATTTCTTTTAGGGACTTATTTCACATCTTCTTTTTATTTTTCTACAGCAGTCCATTGACAATCGCCATCACAGATTCGCCTACCTTCTCTGATTTCGCTGCCGCGTCTTCCAGGGAGGTACCTTTCACGCCGTAGTAGAACTTGATCTTCGGCTCGGTTCCAGACGGGCGGACGCAG
>UMEX01030103.1_pt1 | contig 11755 bp, 10 predicted proteins | sample 1964871 | NCBI WGS metagenome assembly UMEX01 (sample SAMEA4836032, study PRJEB28245) | human gut metagenome | biome: gut microbiome; material: fecal sample | place: Denmark | collected 2008
CGGGCTCCGGCGATTCGGCAGGGGGCTCCGCCTCGCCGCCATCCTCCGGCATATCCTCATCCGGAAGCGCCTGCTCCTCCGGTGCGCTGTTTTCCGCGCCGGTTGGAACGCCCTCCCAGCTCCAGTAGTCAAATACATAGAGTTCATCCGGCGTGGCCGTCAGGGTGTACTGATCCGCGCCGCCGGAAGAATTTTCATAAGTAAATGCGGCCGTTCCGTTCGTCTCTGCATTCACTGTGGGAACACGGCGCTCCCGGAAGTAGGCGGTAAAGTTGGTGTTCTCCGTCAGGGTCACGGTATACGGATTCTCATAGATGGGGGTATCAGATCCTTCCACCTTCCAGTAGTCGAACGCATAGCCCTCCGCCCAGGCGGCGGTCAAAATATATTGGTTCGCATTATTTGTGCCTGTTGCCTTTGCCGATCCCTTAGCCGGCTCTGACGAAACAACATTCGCTGTGCAGGTAGATTCAACGGTAAAAACAGGTTTGATGCTCAATGTGCAGGCAGGGCCCCAAGCCGTTTCTTTCAGCAAGGTGCTTATCTGAGCTTTGCTAAAAGACAATTTTCCGGACTCACATGTTAAAACAAGTTTTTTCTTTTCTTCGGTTGTATAGACCTTATAGGTTTTCTGCTTGGTATCATATTCTATGCACGCTTTCGGAATTCCGGAGATCTCCCAATCGCAAGCGGTATTTTCCAATTCGATGGTGCATTTCGCAATTTCATTCGAAGCAGTTATAACGCCGTTTTTTATTTTTTCATCTAAAATTATTTCATTTGACTCATTAGCATCAATTGTTAGCTCATTTGTTTTGAATCCGCCTCCATATTTGAATTTTCCATTAACACTACCTATATAAGCAGACAGATCGATCACCACTTTAAGCTGCGTGTCCGTTGGTTCCACAGCCAATGCGCCCGGCGCGCAGAGCGACAAAAGCAGGGTGAGCGCTAAAACAAGAGAAAGCACTTTTTTCCCCACCAGGCTCTCCTCCTTCCATGTTTTCAATAGGCCCCCCCCCGGTACAGCCAGGGGCCCTCTCTACAATAAAGAGCTCATGGGCCGCCGTGTTGGCGGCCCATGAGCTCTTTGTGTTTACTTCAATCGTGAACGACATACAGGTGATTTTTATCGTTGCCGAAGACGGCGTAGCCGTTGTCAATAGCCATGCCGCCCAGGGCGTAGTTGTCGCCCTTCGTGGCCCAGACCTCGCTGCCGGTCTTGCCACCGTCATAGCTGTAGCAGTAGCCAGCACCGTCAGAAGCGTTGGTGTTGAAGTACAGGTAGTCGGTGCCGGTGCCGTCGCCCATCACCACGATAGAGCTCTGAACCGGGAAGCCGGAGGCCACAGTACTCAAACTCCCAGTTCCCAGATCCAGGCACTGGACGCCGCCTTTACTAAAGCCGGAGTAGTAGCCCACATAGATGCGGTCGCCCACCTTGGTGGGGGTGGAGGTGGAGGTGGCATCCAGCTTGATGGGCCACTCGACCGTCAGCCCGTCATCATAGGAGCAGCACCACAGGTAGCCGCCCTGGGTGGTGAAGTACAGGTAGCCGTCATCCAGCATGACGGTGGAGCGCACATTGCCCGCGTCGCTGGCCACATCGGTCAGATCCAGCACGCCGCCGGTTGTGTCAAAATCCGCGATGCTCCGCCAGTACAGCAGGCCATTGTCGCTGCCGAAGTAGACGTTGGTACCGTCGCTCACCGCGCCGGCCCAGTAGAAGCCGTAGCTGTCGGGGGTGAAGGTCTTCACCGAGTAGTCGGAGAGCTTGACCTGATAGTAGGTTCCCGCGTTGCTGCCGCCGGGCCAGGTGCCGAAGTACAGGTAGGTCCCGTCGGTGGTGATGGGGGTGTTGATCTGGCCATTGATGCCGGTCAGGACATTCGTCACAGTGGGTTTGTTCTGATCCAGGCCGGTAAGAGCCATAACCTTGCTGCCGGTACCGGTAAGCCACTCACCGCCCTCGTAGTCGTCATACTGGCTGATGGTACCCACATAGAGGGTATCGTCCGACGCGTCGTTGGGGGTGCCATTGTCGTCCAGATAGGGGGTAGACAGTTGGAAGCCGCTCTTGGCGTTCAGAGAGGTTCCCTCCGTGCCGTAGGGATCGGTAGTCCAGACGATGCTGCTGCCGCCGTTTTCCGCGCACCTGATCTTGGCTACCAGCGCGCCGCTGGCTCCATAGCCATCGTAGAGAACGTAAGCATAGGTAGTCCCGTTCACCGTCTGCAATACGGGCACGTTGTCCACGCCGTCCCAGCCGGAGCCGGTACAATGCAGTTGGATGTAGCTGTCCAGGCCGGATTTATCCGGCGTGGTAGGAGCCTCCGTCACCACCGCGTTGTGATTGTTGCTGCCGCCGTAGACGTTCCAGGACGCGAACGCGCTGGTGGACAGCATGCCCGCGGCCATCGCCAGAGACAGGCACACGGACAGAACCTTTTTACCATTTTTCATCTTTTGCATGGCTTTTTCTCCTTCAAAATTAAACTTCCTTTGCTCGACCGCCGCATGAGCAGGATTTCCCGTGCGGCATGCACACGGACTCAGCAGCCATAGGCGTGCATGCTCCCATGGCCGCAATCAAAAGACATTTCCCAACCACCCGACCTTTCCAGTTCGCATAAAATTCCCATGTTACTTATCGTCACGGCCTGTCCGGCCTGTGAACGCGCCCTTGCGCAAGCACCGGACCCCGTTCCTGCGCTCCCGTCCGCCCCGACGCAGACCGCGTTGTTCGGCCCTTGGCGCGCTCCTCTCCCCGCGCGCTTCCCCAGGCCGGTATCCCCTTCCGATGCCGCTATTCAGTTGTCGGCCGCGCTTCGGCCATTTGAAACGGGCGAAGGCCCGCTGGATTCCTAAAGGAGGCTCGTCATAGGGGTAGCCCCCTATGACGGAAGAAGGGGATCCCCTTCTTCATCAGGATTACTCGCTGCTGTTCTGTTGCTCTGTGTATGCCCGCTCTCTCGCCTGACAGCGGAGCTCCTCCTTGAAGATCTGCCGCTTGGGGAGGGGCTTCTGCTTCTTCGGCGGGACCAGCCCCGCCGCCGTGACCACATTCTTCCAGCAGCCAAAGCGAACCGCGATAAAGTGGCCTCCGATGATCTCCCCGGCGTTGGGCGTCATTCCAAGCCGTGCCGCCTCACCCCGGACATAGTCCAGCAGCTCTTCGTCGCTGGCGTCACCGTGCGTCTGGGCAAACTGAACATTTCGCTGACGAAGCGCTTCCTTGGTGCGCCCAATGAGTTTTTTGCTGAGCTTCTGATCACCGGTGAAATACTTGCCGCTCACAAAACAGCCTCCTGACTTGTGGCACAATCCGGCTGCCCCGCAGACCTCTTGGGGCAATAGAAACAAAAAGACGGACGCATACCGATACGTCCGTCTTTCCCCCGAGCGTGCGAATAAAAAGCGGACGCAAAATATGCATCCGCTTTTGCACCCATTTCGGGTAGAAGGGGGCACTTATCCCGTGCCCTCCTCACATTTGGCATTTATCTCAGAGCAGCCCCAAGGAATTGGGGGTAAGCTCCTAGTAGGTCTTCTGACTGATGTGTCCCGACGGGCCTAAAGCCCGCCTGCGCATATCCGCCGCCTTCCCAGCTAAGCCATTACGACCGCCAGTGACCTGCTTTCGCAGAAAACGGATACACTCCACAATCACAGCTATTGAATTGCACGTCCCCGCAGCTTTCGCCGCGGCTCCTGCTGCAAAACATGTCCAGGAATTTCACCTGATTCCCTTGTTCAGAAACAAGGATGCGTGTCCGGTCCCTGACGGGAACCGGGTCGCGCATTTGCCACAAAAGCCGGATTCATATTAAATTTTACGGGAAGGTGCATGCCGCTCTGCCCATGCAGGACTCAGGAACCATTCCCTTCAAAGAACTATCTTTTGTAAAACTTGCACTTTACAAAGGGCTTTCTTTTGAGTTTATTATACAACTTTTCTCTTGAAATGCAAGGGCCAAACACAAAAATTTTCCAAACGCTATTTAACTTATCTCGACCAAGGAGGCAAAAATAAATTCGGCCTGTGGCCGTCATGGAGTTGGCTCCTTTTCGTGGACTTACTTACAAATAGAGATGGCGCCTGTTCCTATTGCGATTTTTGTCGAAAAGTGTTATAATTTTGGTAATATTTTCATCTGTAAACTTGCAGCTCGCTTTTGGGGGCGCCGAATCAAACTCCTAATCATGCAATCACGGACACCGTAATAGGAGCAGGTCTTGAATAGCGGGCTTCTAAACATCTGCTGGTTTGGTCGTCGCACACATGACCACGGTTTCCTGTCCGTGCATTTAAGGGGGGGGGATTTTTTACAATATTTTCAAAAGAGTAATCATACCGAACATTGCATCGTTTTGAGATAGAGAGATATGAAACGAGAATACATTCAGAAAAACGTATATGAAGCAGTACAGGAGCGCTTTGATTTTTTGTTCCGCGAGTTTGAGAACATCTACGTTTCGTTCAGCGGCGGTAAGGACAGTGGGCTTCTTCTGAACCTCCTGCTGGATTTTAAGCGCACTTATTACCCACAGCGGACGGTCGGCGTCTTTCATCAGGATTTTGAGGCGCAATATACAGTGACGACGGAATATGTCACAAAAACATTTGAGCGTTTGGAGTCTGAGGTCGATCCCTACTGGGTATGTCTGCCTATGGCTACCCGAACTGCCCTGTCCAGCTATGAGATGTTTTGGTATCCCTGGGATGACAGGCATCCTGAACTGTGGGTGCGTCCCATGCCCAGCTATTCCTATGTCATCAATATGGATAAGCCGTTCGATCATTACCGCTACCGGATGCACCAGGAGGACCTTGCTAAGCAGTTTGGGCGTTTTTATAAGGAACGCCATGGCGGGGGACGCACTGTTTGTCTGTTGGGATTGCGGGCAGATGAATCGTTGCAGAGGTACAGCGGATTTGTCAATAAGAAACATGGCTATAAGGGAGAATGTTGGATCTCCAAGCAGTTCAAGGATGTGTGGTGCGCTTCTCCCCTTTATGACTGGTCTAACAGGGATGTGTGGGTCGCGATTTCCCGGTTTGGCTATGAATATAATCGACTCTATGATCTGTATTATCAGGCGGGGCTCAAGATCGACCAGATGCGGGTGGCCTCTCCGTTCAATGATTACTCCAAGGATGCGCTGAATTTATACCGGGTGATTGATCCGGAGATTTGGACCAGGCTGGTCGGCCGGGTGCGGGGGGCCAACTTTGGTGCGATCTATGGTCGGACCAAAGCCATGGGCTATCGCAGCATCACTCTGCCAGAGGGGCATACCTGGCAGTCCTACACAAAGTTCCTGCTGGATACGCTGCCCAAGCGGCTTCAAAACAATTATGTAAAAAAATTCAAGACCTCGATTCAGTTCTGGCATGAAACGGGCGGCGGGCTCTCCGAGGAAGTCATTCGTGAGTTAGAGGAACATGGATATCAGATTCAACGAAACGGTGTATCCAACTATACACTAGATAAAAAATCCCGCGTGGTCTTTCTTGGCCCGATTCCGGATCATACGGATGATATTAAGAGTACCAAAGACATTCCAAGCTGGAAACGGATGTGCTATTGTATTTTGAAAAATGACCACACCTGTCGCTTTATGGGCTTCGGCCTGACCCGGCAAGAGCAGAAGCGGGTCGATCTATTTAAGCGGAAGTATAGGGGGATCATAAATGACAAGTGAACCGTTTCGCAGTCCGGCCTATCGTATTATTGCTGTGCCGTTTGAAAAGATCATCCCCAATACATATAATCCAAACAGTGTAGCGCCTCCGGAAATGAAACTACTCTACCTCAGTATTCTGGAGGACGGATATACCCAGCCAATCGTTTGCTATTACTCTGCCAAACAGGATCTATATGCCATTGTAGACGGCTTCCACCGCTGGCGCGTGATGAAGGAACACCGGGATATCTATGAACGGGAGCAGGGAATGCTTCCAGTGGCAGTGATCGACAAGCCTCTCTCCAACCGTATGGCAAGTACCATACGGCACAACCGTGCCAGAGGATCCCATAATGTGGATCTGATGAGCAATATAATCAAGGAACTGCATGAGCTTGGGCGGTCCGACGCCTGGATCGCCAAGCATTTGGGGATGGACAAGGATGAAGTCCTACGGCTCAAACAGATCACTGGCTTGGCCGCGCTGTTTCGAGATGTAAAATTTGGACAGGCATGGCGTCCGGTCGAGGAGGATGAATAGAAAATTGCTTTTATGGTGCCCATATAGCGTAAGCGTCATACAACAGTACTTCAGGCTGGTGTTATGAACAAAAAGGGTTTATTCTGTAATTGGATAAGAGTAACAAGCAAAGAGATAAACTGGGAGGCAGAGGGCTTAGAAATCATTGTAAAACCGGATAATATCTAGAGTCCACACGCATTTCATTAGCTTTCCAGTCCGCGAAAAACATTACACTAACCAAAAGAGATGTACGCCGTCCGGCCTGAGCCGGACGGCGCATTTTTCATACGGGTTCTCCCAGTCTTCCGCCCTCCAGAGGGCGGATCGCCGTACAGAAGCGCTCACATAGAGCGCGGTCGTGAGAGATAAGCAGGTAGCCCACCTCCCGCTCCTGCTGAATTTCCTGCAACAATTGGATCACCTGCGCCTGAGAAATCACATCCAGCATGGAGGTCGGCTCATCCAGAACCAGAAAAGAGGGGTCCATCAGCATCGCACGGGCCAAGGCAAGCCGTTGGAGCTCCCCTCCGCTGAGCTCCGCCGGAAAGCGGTCCAGGTGTTCCTCATAAATGCCGTAGCGCTCCAGATAATCGCACAGTCCCTGCCGGGTATAAGGCAGATGGAACAGGCGGTAAGGCTCCCGCATACTGTCGATCAGCCGCAGCTTGGGATTGAACGTCACCTCCGGATGCTGAAACAGGATTTGAATCCGCCTTCGGGCGGGCCCCCGGAGGGGATAGGACAACCTCTGCCCGTCCAGCCTCACCTCTCCGGCGGTGGCTGGATAGATTCCTGCCAGGATCTGGCCGATGGTGGACTTGCCGCTGCCGCTGTCACCGAAAATGGCCAGCGTCTCTCCCCGGTCGATGGTAAAGGAGATCTCCTCCACCACCATGGGGCCGCGGGGGCGGTATCGCTTGGACAGGCCCTGCACCTCAATCAGCATACTTCCAGCACCTCACCTTCCGCTTCCCCACCGTCATCAGCGGCGGCGCCTTCCGGCAGCGCTCCGAGCGCCATGGGCACCGGCCGTAAAAGTGGCAGACGCTCTGGGCGTCAACGTCCTGCCGGGGCGGCGCAAAGCCCATATTGGCGCGCAGGCCGTTCTCCGGCAGAGCCTCCAGCATGGCCCTGGAGTAGGGGTGCAGGGGCTCGGCAAAAAAGGAGGGGCTGTCGCCGCTCTCGATCTGCTGGGAGGCGTACATAACCACCACCCGGGAGGAGATGGCGTGTGCAAAACGGAGATCGTGGGTGACGCAGAGCAGGGTGCGCTCCCCCAGCCGTTGGAAGGCATCCTCCACCAAGGCGATGCGCCGGCGGTCCAGCCCCTTGGTAGGTTCATCCGCCAGAACCAGATCCGCCCCGGCGGCGATCCCCATGGCGATCAGTACCCGCTGGCGCATACCGCCGGAGAGCTGAAAAGGATAGCTGCGGCACAGAGCCGCGCCATGCTCCAGCCCAAAGGACTCCAACAGCGCGGCCGCCTGAACCAGCGCTTCTCTCCGGGTACAGGGCTGATGCTTTCGAATGGCCTCGCAAAGCTGGCGGCCCACGGTATAGAGTGGATTGAGCCCATTCCCGCTTCCCTGCGGAATATAGGCGATCTCTTTTCCCCGGATCTGGTTGAACTCCCGCTCCCGGCAGCCCAACAACTCGCGGCCGTTGAGGCGGATAGAGCCGGTGACCCGGGCTGAGGCGGGCAGCAGCCCCAGTGCGGCCAACAGCAGGACGCTCTTTCCGCTGCCCGTTTCCCCCACCACCGCCAGACGGTCGCCGTCGCCTACCGTAAATGTCGTATCGCTCACCGCCTCAGGGTTGTCACCGAAGCGGATGGAAACCCCCTCAATTTCCAGCATTGGCTTCCTCCTTTCTGCCTCTTCCCCGCGCAGGGCCCTCACCGTAATAGCTCAGCAGCATAAACCCAAGCACGGAGACCGAGATGCACAGGATGGGCGGCACATACCACCAATAGGAGCCGTTGATGATTCCGTTGCGGAAAAAGGCATAATGGAGGATGCCGCCCCAGCTCTTCTGTCCGATCACACCCAGACCCAGAAAGCTGAGGCTGGCCTCGGTAAGCATGGCGCTGCCCACTGACAGGACGGCACGGATGAACACGATTTCTCCCAGATTGGGCAGAATATGCCGTATCATGATATAGGGGCCGCTGGCTCCCATGGTGCGCTCAATCTGTATAAAAGGCAGGGCCTTGAGCTGCTGCACCCGGCTGCGGATGATGCGGGCCGTAGAGGTCCAGGCGGTGATGCAGATGGCCAGGATGATGTTCCACACGCTGGCATCCAGAAAGGCCACCAGAATGATGGTCAGAGGCAGAGAGGGCAGCGCCATGGCCACGTTGGTCACCTGCATGATGATCTGGTCCGTCCATCCGCCTAAATAGCCGGAGAGGATCCCCAGGGCTGTGCCCACTACTGTCACCGCCAAAGCCGAGACTACGCCAATGAGCAGGGAGATGCGGGTACCGTAAATCAGCTCGCTGAGGATATCCTGCCCAATGTCATTGGTCCCCAGGGGGTGCTCCGCGGAAGGATGCAGGTAGGGCACGCCCAGCTCGTAGGGATCGTGAGGGGCAAGCACCGGCGCCAGCAGGGCCACCAGCAGCACCACGCTCAGAATGACCAATCCCGCCAGCACCCGGCCGTTTAATTTCTTACGCATGGCGGTCCTCCTCCCTCAGCCGGGGATCAATGAGCATATTCAGCACGTCCGCCAGCAGATTAAAGGCCACCACACAGATACCGATAAACAAAAAGCAGGTCTGCAGGATTGGAAAATCCTTGGTGTTGACCGCGTCGTAAATGAGGGTGCCCATCCCCTTCCAGGAGAACACCACCTCCACCAGCATGGAGCCGCCCAGAATATGGCCGAACTGCATGCATACGGAGGTCAGGTAAGGGCAAAGGGCGTTTTTCAGTACGTGGCGGCGGAGCACCTGTCCCTGAGAGAACCCCTTTCCCCGGGCCACCGTGATGTACTCCTCATCCCGAATGGTCTGCACTGTACTCTTCATCAGCATGTAATAGGAGGCCGTGCGCAGGATCACCAGGATCATCAGGGGCAGGGCCATGTGCCACAGGATATCCACTGCCTTTTCCAGCCCCGACAGGCCGCCGGAGGTAATGCCGCTGATGGGAAACAGCCCCATCTGGAACGCAAATACCATCAGAAACAGAATCGCCATGCAGTTGGTTGGAATGGTATTCAGAAAGAGCATAATGGGTGAGGCGATGGTGTCCAGCAGGCCGCCCTTTTTCCACCCCGCCCGCAGGCCCAGCCCTCCGCCCAGTACGGATGAGAGCACAATGGCGGGTATGGTGAGCAGCAGCGTCCAGCGCATGCGGAACAAAACCGTCTCCAGCACCGGCAGCTTGGTACGGTAGGAATTCCCGAAGTCCAGGTGCAGCGTCTTGTTGAGATAGGTTATGTACTGGACCGGCAGGGGCTTGTCCAGTCCGTACTCCCGCCGGACCTCCTCAATCACCTCCGGCGCCTCCGCCTCCAGACGGAGATACTCGTCCTCACCGATAATGTGTACCACCGGGTCGCCAGGCATAAACCGGATGAGGATGAAATTGATGGTTATGATACAGAAGATGATAAAAACAGCCTCCACCAGGCGTTTTCCCAGACTCGCAAAGCACAAATAGCGTACCCCCTTCCTTTTTATATACAGAGCAGGGGCGCACGTCTCCGCCGCCCCTGCTCCCGGCCCTTGCTCAGCCGATCGGATGCAGATTATACCAGGTCTCGCAGTTGATGACGCCCCAGCCGGGGAAGTTCGTCCATCCCTCGTATTTGTCGGTGCGGTAGGGGTAGTAGGCAGTATCCCAGCACAGGGCAATGCCGATGACCTCCTCCGAGGCAATCCTCTGTAGCTCTTTTACCTTGGCCACATAGTCCTCATCCCCCTGGGCGTTGAGCATATCGTTGTAGGCCTGGTCGAAGTCCTCCAGATCGCAGGTGCCCCACATGCTCAAATCGTCATTGAACATATACAGAAATGGCGTCTTATAGAAGGATACGCCCTGGGTAGCATAACAGATGTAGATCTCATAGGCCCCGTCATCCCGGAGCTGCTGCTCGTGGTCGGAATTGCGGATACTCTCCTCATCCAGGGTGCACTTGACGCCAACCTCCCCCAGATTGGTAACGATAATCTCGGCGATGCGCTGGTATAGCGCCGCCTTGGTGGCATTGTACTGGGGTGTGACCAATACATCCATAGGGGTTCCGTCGGGCTGCTCCCGCCAGCCGTCGCCGTCGGTGTCTATATACCCCGCCGCCTCCAGAATCGCCTTGGCCTGCTCCTGATCCTTCACCAGCTTGGGAAGGCTGTCATCGTAGCCAATACCTGCGGGGGAGATGATACCCTCGCCGGGTACCTGCCCGTCCTCACCGCCGATGGTGGTGGCCAGCAGCTCATAGTTCAGGGCATAGCGCACCGCTCTGCGGAACTCCAAATCATCGGTGGGCTGTTTCTGAAAGCCGAAGAGGATCTCGAACAGGCCCATGTTCATCCCCTTTCCGGGGTCTACCCCATCCACACCCGAGATGGAGGGCAGCATGGTGGGCGAAATCGGGTTGGAGTAGTCGTACATGGCGTCCACTTCCCCGGTGCGCAGGGCCATCACCAGGGCATCCTGGGAGTCGTAGCTGCGCACCGTCACGCTGCGTACCGTCAGGGCGCGGCCCATGTAGGTCTCCCCAACCGCCTCATAGTGCATGGTCTGCGCCTCCTCATCCACCTGGACAAGCTTATAGGGGCCGCAGCCGATGACAGCATCCTCGCCGGTGTAGCCGGAGGGATCCTCGATTCCTTCCCAGATGTGCTTGGGATACATACGCACAAAGACGGCGGAGTTCCCCAGGGTGAAATAGGCCGCCCCATCGGCCACCTGGAAGTCCACGGTGGTATCGTCTACCTTCTCCACGCCAGTGATCTTGGAGAGATAGCCAGACTTGAGTTTGTTGTTCATCAAATCGACCGTAAAGATGACATCGTCAATCGTAAATGGCTCTCCATCATGCCACGTAATTCCCTGATCCGTGGCAAAGGTAGCCCGGATGGTGCTGCCCTTGTCCAGAATCTCCCAGGAGGTCATCAGGTTGGGCTGCATCTCGTTATTCTCATCCCGCACCAGCCAGGTTCCGGCGCAGAAGGCATTGTAGTTCATGCGGCCGAAGGAGCCGCTCTCCGAGGCCAGCGTCCGTGGAGTGACCTCCTTGCAGATACCGATCTTCAGCTCCTCCACCACGCCGGCGGAGTCCGTCCCCTCCGTCTGCGCCGGAGCGCTCTGGGGTACTCCGCTCTCCTCCGGCGTCTGCGCGGAGCAGCCAAATAGCCCCAGCGTCAAGGCCCCGGCCAGGAGCAGGGAAAGCACTTGTTTTTTCATGCGGAAAATACTCCTTTCATATTCAGATGCCGCTTAACGAACGGGGCGCAGGCTATACCAGGTCTCGCAGTTGATCACGCCCCAGCCGGGATAGTTCGTCCACCCCTCGTATCTGTCCGTGCGGTAG
>UMEX01023531.1_pt1 | contig 11676 bp, 7 predicted proteins | sample 1964871 | NCBI WGS metagenome assembly UMEX01 (sample SAMEA4836032, study PRJEB28245) | human gut metagenome | biome: gut microbiome; material: fecal sample | place: Denmark | collected 2008
GTGGTGCTGACGGAGAAGTGCGATATACGCAATATGTCCGTCGTAGAACTGATAGGTCTGGGGCGTAGCCCCTACACCGGTTTCTGGGGAACCCTTTCGAAAGAGGACAAGATTGTGGTGGACAAATCCATCGCCCTGGTAGGCATTCCCCATCTGGCACACCGCATGGTGCATACGCTGAGTGACGGTGAACGGCAGAAGGTGATGATAGCCAAGGCGCTCGCCCAGGAAACTCCCGTCATCTATCTGGATGAACCGACAGCTTTCCTTGATTTTCCCAGTAAAGTAGAGATGATGCAACTGCTTCACCAGCTCAGCCGGCAAACGGACAAGACGATTTTCCTTTCTACTCACGACCTGGAACTGGCCCTGCAGATAGCGGACAAAATATGGCTGATGGACAAGGTGAACGGCGTAACTATCGGTACGCCCGAGGACCTTTCGTTGAACGGCAGCCTGAGCAACTTCTTTGCCCGTAAGGGTATTGCCTTTGATTTGGAAACGGGACTGTTCAGGGTAGCCAATGAATATACCTCCCAGATACGCTTGGCGGGCCACGGGCAGAAGTATGCCATGGTGCGCAAGGCACTCCAGAGAAACGGGATTCTGGCAAACCGGAATGTTGAATCGGAGATTTATATCGAAACCGGAGATTTGAAGGGAGACGGCAGCTTCGTATTCCATCGACCGGGCAAGGAGCCGGTAACAGTGTACTCCATTGAGAAATTGCTGCAAATAGTCTTGTCATTCCATTCCCTATGATGCACCATTCCGCAAAGGATAATTATGTCCACTTAACGACGACTCCGGTCCCCCGGCTGATTACGTCATTGGCTGTGCCGACCATCATCAGCATGCTGGTGACGTCCTTCTACAACATGGCAGATACCTATTTTGTGGGTAAAATAAATACCCAGTCTACGGCTGCCGTAGGTATCGTGTTTTCTGTGATGTCCATTATCCAGGCTGTGGGATTCTTCTTCGGTCATGGTTCGGGGAACTACATCTCCCGTAAGTTGGGGGCGCAGGAAACGGAGAGTGCCGAGAAGATGGCATCCACCGGCTTCTTTTTTGCCTTGTTTATCGGAGCGGCTCTGGCTGTGCTGGGATTGCTGTTCCTTACACCGCTTTCCCTTGCTTTGGGGTCGACGCCTACTATTCTTCCGTATACGGAGCGCTATTTGGGAATCATTCTGCTGGGTACTCCTTTTATGACCGCCTCATTGGTGCTGAATAACCAAATACGTTTTCAAGGTAATGCGGCGTATGCCATGGTGGGGATTGTGAGTGGGGCGGTCATCAACGTGGTGCTCGACCCTATCCTGATTTTTGTATGCGATATGGGCATATCCGGTGCCGCACTTGCCACAGTAGTCAGCCAGATATGTAGTTTCATCCTTTTGCTATATATGGGGCGCAGAGGAGGAAATATACGTATACGTTACAGAAACTTTACGCCTACACTGGCTTTCATCAAGGAAATTATTGGGGGTGGAACTCCGTCACTCACCCGGCAGGGACTGGCAAGCGTGGCAACCATTTTGCTGAACGTGGCGGCCGGTGCATATGGTGACGCAGCTATTGCAGGGATGTCCATTGTGACGCGTATCTCTATGTTTATCAATGCTTTCCTAATTGGTTTCGGGCAAGGCTTCCAACCGGTATGCGGATTCAATTATGGTGCCGGGCTGTATGCCAGAGTGCGCCAAGGATTCTGGTTCTGTGTGAAGGTAGGCTTTTTCTTTTTGCTGGTTTGTGCGGTGGCAGGTATGGGATATGCCGAGGAGATTGTCTCCATCTTCCGCAAGGGAGACCCTGCTGTTGTAGCTACCGGTGCGGCAGCATTGCGCTGGCAGTTCATCACCTATCCGTTGGGTGCATGGATTGTGGTCAGCAACATGATGCTGCAGACTATCCGCAAGCCCGTACGCGCTACGATACTTTCCTCTGCCCGTCAAGGGCTGTTCTTCATCCCCCTCATCTTCATTCTTCCTTATTTCTTAGGACTGAAAGGGGTGGAGATGTGCCAGGCGGCGTCGGACATGCTGACCTTCTTCCTCGCCATTCCATTGACCTGCGGGGTGCTGGCGGAGATGAAGAGGAAGGAGGCGGAACAACTGCAACAGCGGCAATCTTGAAGTTTCTGCGTCCCTATTCAATTTTCACGGGAGCTATCGGTTGCCGCTTCACTTTATCGAGGGGAGCTGCATGGTACTCGATGCGCCCGAAGTCTATCTGTCTCAAATCAATGCTTCTGATTGTACTGTTGTACATGGTGCGATAGTAGATGATACCGTTTGTCATATCTGTGGCCGATGTCCATTGGGTGGCACTTGGAATATTGGCAGGAACCTGGCCGAGGGGAAACTCGATGCCTACGGGTATATCAAAGTTATTCAGTATCTGAAAACATTGGAGAACGGTTTCCTGTGCGGTATTCTGTGGTGGTGTAGAAGTCTGGTAGAAAGCGGCACGGATAAAGCGGGAAGGGGGAGTCACATCTCCCGGAATTCCCAAAAAGCCGCTTCCCGAACCGAAAGGGGCTATAGTCACATTGCCCAGCGATTTGCTTTCGGCACTGCCCGGGTAGAGGTTCACATAATTGTTTAAGTTGGTCATCTGCCAGTCAAAGCCGGGGGAGTTTGTCAATACTCCCAGTTTGTTTTCATAGAAACGGGGCTGTCCGTCGATGAACTCCAATACCAGTTGGCGGCCGGTCTTGTCTGCAATCCGCCAATGTACGGTGGAGGCGCGTGGGTCAATGGCTATGACCGTTACATTTTCAATAGCCTCCTTTACCTCGTCCACAGTAGAAAAGCTTCCCAACAGCCATGATACCAATTGTAAATCGGCTATGCTCGACGCTTTTCGTGTGGGGTCGTACTCCTCATATTTGCCATATCCGGGAAAGTAGAACAGCCCGGCGGAGAGCCCGGCTTCATTCAGACCTTCGGCCACGAACTCCTTTTGCTCCACTGCCAGGCCTACGTAGCCATAGCGTGAGGTGAACTCCATGCCGGACAGACTGCCTCCGGGTGTCAGTGATTGTTGCGAATAACCGCGCGGTACGATGACGTACTGGCTGTTCAGCTCACTGCCTCCCCATTCGATGGTGCGGGCTACGACGTGCGCATTGTCTTTGGCCGTCAGGGTGATACCGGTACATGCCTCTGCTGTTTGAGGGGCGAAGGTGAGGGCTGTCATTGCTGCCAGCAGGATAGGAATTCTTTTTGCCATATTATTCAGTTTATATTGTTGAGTATCTGTTTGTATACTAAACAACTCTGTATGGCAAAATGTTCCCTTACCAGAACCGGTACCCCAGCGTGAAGAATGCGGCGAAGTTCTTGGGGAAATATCCTCTTTCTTCCGAATGACCTATCATCTGGTTTATCTGCTCATTGACTTTTACCAGTCCCACTTGTGTCTCTGCACCGATGATGAATCTTCTGTATTCAAAAGTAAGTCCCAGGGCAATACCTGCATCGAAACGGTTGTTACCCATTTTCCCGTCTACCATACTGCCGAAAGTGTCTATCTTGAACTGGTATCCTCCCTGCATACTACTGCTGCTATAATCGTAGGTCTCGCCGGAGGTCTTGCCTGCCACGCCTATGGCCGCATAAGGGCCGACGCTCAGCGAGGCATGATAATCCCTGCCCAGATGGAGGCGGGCCGCTATCATGAGGGGGATTTGCAGATACAGTTCATGCATTTTGGCCTTGCCGATGTGGCTTATCTCGTCTTTACCGCCGATGGACACGAATTCCAATGCGGATTGCAGCACCCAGGTCTTGTTGAGGACATATTCTGCACCGACACCAGCTTTGTAAGCTATTTGGGTGTCACTACTGGAGTGTTTTCCATGAAAATGGGAGGTACCGATTCCAGCTTTTGCATGAAAGGACAGCGGGCTTTGTGCCAGACCGGTCAGTACGGTCATTGCCATACAGACGGTAATGATTATCTTCTTCTTCATGAGTAAATTTTTCCGTTTTCGGTTATGAGTAATATTGTTAGTTCGCCATTGGGCAGTAAGGGGGCACAGTGCCGGTGACAGAGCTCAATCAGTGCCTTGCCAAACTTTTCCAGCAGCTCTTCGGGAATGATGTCCCAGAGTTCGCGCGCCAGGTTCATCTGTCCGATGGCGGCAAGTGTTTCTTCGCTGCATCCCGTCTGGCGTGCCAGGTCTTGAATGAATTCCTTATTCATGGTCACTTTCTTGCTGTGGGTATCCAGATTGCCTTCGGCCAGTTTCACGGCCTTTCCCATCATCACGCCGAGGGTGACGTGCGGTACTTGCTCTTCGGCTGCTATTTTCAAGGTTTCGCCGATAAAGTTGCCGTAATGCACGAAAGCCTGGGTGGGGAGGTCGGGATAATACGCCTTGATGAAGCGTTCGCTCTTTGCACCGGAGCTGATGACGATACGAGGGCTCTGGGTTGCCTTTGCCACTTCCATGGACTTCCGGATGGAATTGACGAAGGCTTCCGAGGAGAATGGCTTCACGATGCCGGAGGTCCCGATAATGGAAATGCCTCCTTCGATACCGAGGCGGGGATTGAAGGTGCGTTTGGCTATTTCTTCTCCACCGGGGATGGAGATGGTAATGAGAATAGGATTGGGCTGTTTGGCAATATGGAGGCGTTCAAGCCATAGCTTGACGTTCTTCTTTATCATTTCGCGTGGGGTGTCGTTGATGGCAGAGCTACCGAGCTCAAGTCCCAGACCGGGCATGGTGACGACACCTACGCCTTCGCCGCCGCAGACGATGATGTTGTAGTCGTCCTGGGGAGTGTCTTCCGGCAGCGGGTCGTCTATGCGGAAAGGTATGGCTATATTGGCCACAACTTTCATTCCGTTGGTGATGTCCGGGTCGTCGCCGGCATCCTTGATGACGGTAGCGCTTGTCTCGAACATGCCGTCACCGTTTTCCAGAAGGTCGGAGTGGGGAATATGGTGCTGAGGCTCTACGGGAACCTGGATGGTTTCTCCGTTGGGAAGAACTACCGGAAATTCCGTAGGACGCTTTTTGAAGTAGATATTGAATACATCCCAGGTGGCGGCTACGGCGGCAGCGGCGGCACATGTTCCGGTGGTCAGTCCGCTGCGCAGGGGGAAGAAGTCGGGTAAATGTTTCTCGATTATGCGGCGCAGGCCATGCTCGCCGTTTACACAGATAAACTTGTCGGATGTCTTGGGGCGGCAGATGGCAAAGATGCGTATACCCAGTTGCCGGGCAGCTTCCACCTTTTCGCAGAATCCGCCCGATATCCCGCTTTCTTTGAGGAGGATGGCTTCGGGATGAAGCTGTTTCATCAGGACTTGCTCGTCTTCTCCGGGCGTGTAGTAGTAGAGGTTCTTCTCGGAGAAACCTTGTTCCCGGGCGAGCTTGCGCGAGCTGTCACGGTCGAGGATGCGGAAGTAACAGCAGGCATTCTGCCACAAAGGCTTCAGCTTACCTATGGTCTGTACGCCGGTCAGTGCAAGTAAGATGAAAATCTTTTCTTTCTGTATCTTCTCGATGGCATCGTCATAATCCCTGCACCAGGTGATGTGTTCTTCATCGCGTTTCGGGAAGATACGCTCGAAACGGATGACGGGGATATTCGATTCCACGGAGACTTGTTCCAGAGTCTCATGCAGCTGTGTGGCAAAGGGGTGCGCGGCGTCTATCAGCAGCTTTATGTGATGCTGTGCACAGAATGTTTCTATTTCTATTGCATCCATCGCGCCTTGCAGGCGGATGCCATTATGCAGAAGTACGTCCTGCTCATCCCCTTTGGTAGAATAGTAGAAAGTTTTTCCGGCTTCTTCAAGGGTTTGGATGGCTATGCGTCCTTCGGTGGTTCCGCCAAATATTAATATCATGTTTGAATGTTTATGGGTGATTAATCGTTGATTTATTTCCGGTACAGATGCTTGAACTCGTGTGCATAGAGCCGTGACAGACCTTCACGGTTGCCGATGGCTTCGCCTACGACAATCATGGTTGTCAAGGTGAGGTTATTTTCCTTCACTATTCTGGCAAGGTCTTTGAGTTCCCCCCTGAATATTTGTTCGTCTTTCCATGTCAAGTGGTAGCAGACAGCTACGGGGGTAGTTTCCGGATATTCCTGCAACAGTTCTTCCTGCACCTGCTTCGCAATGCTTGCACTGAGGAAGATGCACATGGTACTTTGTGAGCGTGCCATGAGATGTAGCTTTTCGCGTTCGGGCATGGGCGTACGTCCTTCGCCGCGTGTTAGGATGATGCTTTGCACTTTTTCCGGAATGGTGAACTGCGACTTCAAGGCAGCTGCCGCCGCCTGGAAGGAGGATATGCCGGGGGTGATGTGGTAGCTCATGCCGTGCTGGTCAAAGTAGTTCATCTGTTCCTGAATGGCACCATAGATACATGGGTCACCCGTATGCAGGCGTACGATGAATTTTCCCTTGTCATAGAACTTCTTCATCACTTCAAATTGTTCTTCCAAATCCATGGAAGCGGAGCTGAGTACGGTAGCACCGGCCTTGGCACAGAGAGTCAGCTCCTTGGGAACGAGGCTGCCGGCATACAGAATGAGGTCGGCGCGTTCCAGCATTTGGCGTCCGCGTACGGAAACCAGGTCCGGGTCGCCCGGGCCGGCACCCACTATTTCGATGTGGCCCTGGCGCACAGTTCTTATGTCGAGGGCGGCGGCCACGGTATAGTTCTCTCCTTTCTTCTTGGGCACCAGCAGCCGGGAGTTGTTTGCACTCAGTAAGGCGGCGGCTTCGCTGACGCTGGGGGTACCCATGTGCTTCATGACGGTTTTGCTGGGATGGGGCACCTCTATCTCTGTCAGTTCCTCGGCTGTATAGAAGTAGACCGGGAACTTCTTTTGGAGCGCTTTCACTACCGGTTCGTCACTTTTGGCTTTAATCGTGGAGATGGAGGCGATGCTTTGGGGCATGATACCGTATTCCTTCAGCGTGTTCATAATCTCTTTCTCCACTTTCCGCACAGGGCCTGCCAGCCGGGCAAGGCCGATGCCGAGGTGTACGACACAGGGCACGTAGCATATCATAGGTATTTCCGGGAAGTTGGGGACTTGGGGAGATACGCACAGAATCAGTTTGAAGCGTGAAGGTTTAATGTCCTGCACCCGGTAGAATACTTCTACATGAGGCGGCAGGTGCGCCTCCATCCAGTCCGTACCTTCATTGCGCACCGTGAGCAGCAGGGCGGTGGGCTTGCCGGAAACGAAGAGGCTGATATGCTCGTTCATGCATACTCTTTTTTTCTCTTCGGGCGTCTTGGCAAGTTCTGCCAACAGGAGGGTGGAGGGCTCGGCGTTGATGACCGGAAACCACCCGAAACGTTGGGGCAGGGTATCGAGTCCCCATAGACCGGTGCAGTCGCTTTGCGTGGTGACTACCGGTTCGGCCCCGAGGATATTCGCTACCTGGTGGGTCAGTTCGTTGGCTCCTCCGATGTGTCCGGAAAGTACGGAGATGGCAAATTTACCGGTACTGTCCACGCAAACCACGGCAGGGTCGGTATATTTGTTCTTCACGCAAGGAGCGATGGTGCGGACACAGATTCCCATGGCGCCAATGAAGACAAAGGCATCATAGCGGTTGAAGTTTTCCGCTGTGAATTTGCCGGCGGATTCTATATGTGTGCATCCCTCTTCGTGCCTGAGGGTGAAGATTTCGGAGTCGGGAAGTTCGTTGAGTAGTGATTGGGCTATGCTCAAACCGGCTTCGGAGATTAGAATAATAGCTGTTTTCATAATGGGTATGTTTAAGAAAGCGTGGTTTTCATAATTTCAATGGGGTTATATTCGTTCAAGGCGATATGGGTGGAAGGGTGGAGCACCATTCCGTTCCGCTCGATTCCTCGGCAGAACGCCTCCTTGCTTTCTGCCGATACGGAGTTGAAGACGATGCAGCCTTCGGGGTGCAGCACTTGTTTCACTTTCTCTATCATTTCCTCCAGATGTCCGCCGTGTCCACCGATGAAGACGGCATCGGGGCGGGCAAAGGGAGTGAGGTCGGTGTGCAGGAAATCTCCGGTTACCGCCGTAATGCCCGGTGCGCCGAAGCGGCGGGAGTTGGTGTCCATCAGCTCTTTTCCTTCGGGGCGTATCTCGAAGGAGATGACGGCGAGATGAGGAAATTGCAGGCGGGCTTCGATGGAGACGGAACCGGTACAGAAACCGATGTCCCAGAAGACGCGGCGGCGGTTCAGTTCCAATGCCTGCAGGGTGAGCAGGCGGATGGGAGCCTTGGTTATCATGCGGGCGCGTCCGTCAAGATGTGCAAACTCTTCATCGGGGATGCCGAAGGGACGGACTGGAAAGTCTGGGGCTTCGCTACCGTGCAGGGAGTTTGTGCGGCATTGTCCGAGATGGCTGTCCAGCAGCAGGCAGTTGGGATGTTCGAAGTCACCGGAAACCGCTTCCTGGGGTGTCATCCGGCGTATGCGTTCCTTTTCGGGATTGCCGAGATGCTCGCCGATGTATAGTGTGTAGTGGGAGTACCCGTATTCCAGCATGCGGGCGGCAATGGTGACCGGGGTATGTTCGCGGTCGGTGAGGATGCCTATTTTGGGTGCATGCTCTATGAGGGCACGGTCGAACTCCTGCCACGGGCGTCCTGTCAGGGAGACGGTGCGCATGTCGTCATACGGCATGACGAGGCGGTGTGCCAATGTCTGCAAGGAATTGAAAGCGGGATAGAGCAGAATGTCTGCCTCGGGAAGCTTACGCTTTATGGTATTGGCAAAACCGAAGAACAACGGGTCGCCGGACGCGAATACAATGATGGAGTTGTCCGTAGCCGTCTCTTCGAAGCGGGTAAATATTTCTTCATAACGGGAAAAGACGCGGTCCAGCGGTACGGTGATGGAAATCCATTCGGCCCCGGCAGGCAGCAGAGGACCGACAATCTCCTTATGCCGTATGCCACCGGAGAAAACCTTCCCCTTCCGTATCTGCGCCAGTGCTTCCGGTGGAAAGAAGGGGGAACGGTTGTCATCCATTCCTATGATTATAAATCTGTGTTTCATTCAATGAGTAATCTTATGAAAATATCAAGTAATGTAAGGGGGCATAACAAGTAATGTTATCGGTCGTAACAAGTAATGTTATGGAATGTCTCTTTTCACTTACACATCCCTGCCCGGGCGCAACTGCTCCGCATCGTTGTAGCACAGCACGGAGTTCACCAGCGTGGCAGCTAAGTTACTGCCTCCCTTACGTCCTTCTACGATAATCTTGGGTATTTCCGTAAAGGGTTTCACCATGTGTTTGGACTCCTGCACATGCACGAAGCCTACCGGTGCAGCAACAATGCCCGCCGGATGTGCCTTGCCCTTACGTATCAGGTCGCAGAGTTCCATAAGTGCCGTAGGTGCATTGCCGAATACAAAGAAAGCATCGGGATGCTCCTCCACAGCCAGGCGGATGCCTGCCTGGGTACGGGTGATGCCTTTCTCTGCAGCCATCGTCGCCGTGCGCGGGTCGCCGAGGTAACATTTCACCTCTATGCCCAGCCGCTGCAAAGCTCCTTTGCGGATACCGCTGGCTGCCATCGTGACGTCTGTGACAATCGTCTTGATTCCGCCTTTCTCGATGGCTTGATACAAGGAAGCCACGGCACCTTCGTCCGTATGCAGCAGATGCTCCATTTCAAAATCGGCGGTGGTATGTATGGCATGGAGTAAAGCCCATTTATGGTCGAGGGGAATATGCTTGTTCTTCAGTTCCTTTTCGATGGTACGGAAACTACGAATCATGATGTCTTGCCCGATGCCCGTGGCTTCGGTATTCGTGTCCCGGTAATAGCCGCGCGGAGTGATGAAGGCTCCGTTCCATTCGTAGGACTGTGAGTTGCCTATCAATACGACTGTAAACATATCCACCTCTTCGGGATTGAAATCTCCCAGCGTGGTGATGTGTACCGCTTGTTCCGGGCGTCCTGCCTGGCGTACATATCCCACGGGCGTTTCCGGTGAGCGTCCTTCCTGCAGAAAGAGTTCTTTCAAGCGGTAAAGCTGCCAGTAGCGTCCTTCACTTTTGGGGTTGTAGACTGCCGTCACGAAGTCGGCGGCAGCGGCTGCGGTGATACGTCTTTCAATACGTTCCCAGGGAGTCATCAGGTCTGAAAGGGAGATGACACAGAAGTCATGTCCTACGGGAGCTCCCAGCAGTGAGGCTGCCTTTTGGAAAGCGCTGATGCCCGGCAGCGAAACGATTTCCACGTCGCTGTTCCTTTCCCGCTTCATCTCGTAGACAAGCGGCGTCATACCATAGATGCCCGCATCCCCGGAACTGATGACGCAGACCGTCTTTCCCTGCTCTGCCAGCTCGAAAGCCTGCTCGGCACGGGCGCGCTCACGCTTCATGCCGGTATCTATGCATGTTGTTGAGGGGTGGAGATAAGGGGTTACAAACTGGAAATAATACTTATATCCCACCACTACATCTGATTCTTGCAAAGCGGAAATTACGGCGGGAGTTATATCCGATTCATTGCCCGGTCCGATGCCGGCAACAATTATTTTGGGGTGTTTCATATCCATATGTTCTATTGGCATACAAAGATAGAACTTATATTTGATGAAACCGAAAAAACTCTGTGTTAATCCGCGTAATCTGTGGTGAATCCTTATTGTCTAAACCTGTAAGTGCCGGTATTCGCTCGGAGTATAGCCTACGTTCTTCTTGAACACGCGGTTGAAGTGCTGCGAATACTGGTATCCCAGCTCATAGGCAATCTGGCTGACCGTCTTCCCGCTTCCTATAATCATTTCTTTGGCCAGGTCGATGATTTTGTTCTGGATATATTCCTGCGCCGTCTTTCCGGTTTCCTTCTTCACCAAATCTCCGAAATAGTTGGAGGAGAGGAACACTTTGTCTGCGAAGTATTTCACGGAAGGCAGTCCTTCGGTCTGCGGTTTGTCGCTCTGGAAATAGTCATCTATCAGTGCTTCAAATTTCATCAGGATGTCTTTGTTGGCTGCCGAGCGGGTGATGAACTGGCGTTCGTAGAAACGCATGCAGTAGTCCAACAGTAGCTCGATGTTGCGCGCAATCAGACCCTTGCTGTGCTTGTCGATGGGGCGTTGGATTTCCATCTTAATCTTCTTCAGACAGTCGAGGAAGATTTCTTTCTCGTCTTCGGACAAATGCAGTGCCTCGGTAGAGGAATAGGAAAAGAAGGAATACTGCTTTATTCCCTGTCCCAGCGAGGTGCCTTTTATCAAGTCGGGGTGGAACAGCAGGCCGGAGGCGCTGGGCTGCATACCTTCCAGCATGTTGACCTCGGTCACCTGGCCCGGGGCGAAGCTGGTTACCGTGCCTTCCTGGTAATCGTAATACTGTTTTCCATAGCGTATGTCTCCGCATTTGGTGTTTTTGAGGAAAAGGGCGTATACGCCATAGTTCAAGGTGAAATGCCTGGGATATCCGGTGGCTTCGGACAAATCGACTACGCTGACCAGCGGATGCAGGGTTTCGAGACCGAACATCTTGTTGTATTGGTCTACAGCATTGAGCTTGATTACTTCTTCCATAAACGTTCCTGTTAGTTTTGTACAAATGTAGAGAATAATCCGGAAAGTTCCATATTGCAGGAGGAGGAATCCGTAATATGGTTACAAATGTCCGTAATCTGTGTACATTGAAAAGAGCTACACCCTTTGTCCGG
>UMEX01001866.1_pt1 | contig 11633 bp, 12 predicted proteins | sample 1964871 | NCBI WGS metagenome assembly UMEX01 (sample SAMEA4836032, study PRJEB28245) | human gut metagenome | biome: gut microbiome; material: fecal sample | place: Denmark | collected 2008
GCGGCCATCTGAGCGGCGATGCGGATGGCTTCCTCCGTCGCCTTGGTCTTGGCGATGCCCTTTCCGGCGATGTCGAAGGCCGTCCCGTGTTCGGGCGTCGTGATGGCGTAGGGCATACGCGGCCTGCTCTTTCGTTAAGCACTCGACTATATGACTGACGGAAGAACAGGCCGCGTAACGGGCTACGGAGAGGATGAAGGGCATGAAACGATACCATGCCCTTTCTTTTTGCCCGAAGGCCAGTGCCGGGAAAGAACGCGCTCACCCACACTAAACCTGCGGCCTTTTGGGGGTGTGCTTTATGCCATCTCAGAAGGGGGCAATCCGGCCCTTCTTTCTTGTTGCTGGCCTTTATTTTTCAGAGGGGGCGCTGGCTGAACATGCCGTGGATTGTAACGTATTGCGGGAGCAACGAAGGGAAGGAGGATAACCGGTAGGGAGGGAAAGCCTTGTGTGTCCGCATGTTGCTGTATTTTTCCAAAAGGGGAGCAAAATTTCCTAGCCGCAAAAAGGCCGTGCGGACAGTTTGCGGACAGTTTTGCGGACAGTCACGAGAAAGGGGTTACATCTTTTGATGTAACCCCTTGATTTCTCTGGAGCCAGCACGCGGATTTGAACCGTGGACCTACTGATTACGAATTATTGAGTTAGGATAGGTTGTTGTTGCCCTCAGAATCGGGAGGGAGAGGAGTTTGGTGGATTAAATCGCTTGGGAGTTGGGACGAGAGGAATCTTGGCAAAATTTCAATAGCAAGCTATAACCAGAAAATATTACCTGTCAATCATTTTACAACTCAAGAGGTAATTGGATGATAAAATGCATTTCTATTGAAAGATACAGGAAGTTAAAGAATATTAATTTTGAATTTTCTAAAAATATTAATGTGCTTTCGGGAACCAATGGAACATGCAAAACATCACTGTTACATATTGTCAGTAACTCATTTCAGGCTGTTAATAAAAGTTGCGATTGGGTAAGTGATAAGAACTGTATAGATTGTATTCGTACTATCAATAATAGCTTTAATCCTAAAATTGAATCTCTGACAAAAGGTGATAAGATATTTAATGATCCTGCTCCAAATCATAAGGGTGTTCTGTATAAAACAAAATTAATTGATGGACGTGAAACATCATTTAGACGTCATGAATCAAAAAAAAATTCAAGGTATGCAGTAAAGCCTTATTATAAAATAGGGTGTAGTGAGACTCTTCCTTTTATTCCTATAATTTACTTAGGTCTTTCACGATTGTTCCCTTATGGTGAATTTCAAAATGATGAGTTGATAAAAAAACTGAATAAAAATCTGCCAGATAATTATCAAGAAGAAGTGAGGCAGTTATATGAAAGATTTACAGGCATAAGTATTACTTATGCTTGTCAACAAAATATGGGGGATGTGAAAAAGAGAGCAGAATTTGTTACTGATCAGGAGGGCATTGATTCTAATACTATATCAGCAGGAGAAGATAACCTTTATATAATTCTTACTGCGTTAGTTTCATTAAAGTATTATTATGAAAGTATCGTTTCTAATAATGAAGTTGAAAGTATCCTATTGATTGATGAAATGGATGCAACGTTACATCCTGCATTCCAGTTGAAATTATTCGATTTATTTTTTCGGTATTCTATTGAATACAAAATCCAGATATTTTTTACAAGCCATAGTCTATCATTAATAGAATATGCAATTCAAAATAAAGCAAATGTAACGTATCTATTAGATAATATTGATAATGTTTTTAAGATTGAAGATGTCGATATATATAAAATTAAGACACATCTTTATCAAAAGACAAATAATAGCCTCTATCTTTCAAGTAGAATACCTATATTTACAGAGGATGAAGAGGCAAGATTCTTTTTAGATATAATAAAGGATTATTTATGCGATAAGGATCGTGATGGATTTGCGAAGGTGAGTAACTGCTTTTATCCTGTTAATGCATGTATTGGTGCAGATAACTTAAAAAATATATTTAAAGATAGCCAGTTATTGAGAAGTACAATTCGTTCGATTTGTATATTAGATGGAGATCAACATACTGATTTGACAAACCATATAATTACTCTGCCCGGTCAAAAATCACCAGAGGAGCTAATTATCAAATATGCCTCTAAATTGTATCAAGATGATGATACTTTTTGGGTTGATGAAATTGTCGTTAATCGGGGATATACAAAAGTGTGGTATAGAGATAATTTCGCACAAGAAGTAAATGAGAACACCCAGAAATATACAGAGTTGATATCCCAGAATAAACCTACTAAGGGGTTTTGGCGAGAGAAGAATAAAGCACTTTTTAATAAGTATAAAGAGTTTTTTGGATTTTTATTTAAGCACTGGGTGAATAATCCTGTAAACAAACCACAACTCAAAATTTTTTACGATGATCTCTTTATCCTCTTTAAAAAGGTTGCTGTATCTCATGATATCAACCCCAATGATTGGGTAAAACTTCTACAATTTTAAACTTACTTTCTAGGAAAAAGCTGTGCCTTTTACTCCTTCGCCCTTACGGTATCCGGGTGGAAAGACCCAATTGTACGCTGTAGTAAAAGAAATTCTTTATAGAAATTCTATTGCTGGAGGTACATATATTGAGCCGTTTGCTGGTGGAGCAGGTCTTGCTATTAAGTTGCTTCTGAATGGAGATGTGAATCATATTGTTATTAATGATTATGACAAAGCTATATATTCAACATGGTATAGTATAATAAATCATACTGATGAATTTTGTGAAGCTATTAACAGATCAAAGCTAACAATGGAAGAATGGAATTATCATAAAGAAAGATTCAATAAATCGCAAAATATTTTAGAGCTTGGTTTTTCTACGTTTTACCTTAATAGAACTAATGTTTCAGGAGTAATAAAAGGAGGTGTAATTGGAGGGAAAGAACAAAAAGGAAATTATAAAATAGATGCGAGATTTAATAAAGAAGGATTGATAAAACGCATAATTAAAATATCAGAAAAAAAAGAAAATATTACAATAAGTAATAAAAATGCTATCAATTTTATTGAAGAATTTGATTTTGATATTAATAATACTTTTATTAATTTTGATCCTCCATATGTAAAAAAAGGATCTCAGTTATACAAAAATTATTTTACAAGGAATGAACATATTGAGTTGGCACATAAAATTTTATCTTGCCCGCTCCATTGGATAGTCACATATGATATTTGTGAACTTGTTAAGAGGTTGTACGTAAATAAACGTCATTCAAGATTGAATATTAATTATAGTATTGGTGGGACTAGAGATGCAAAAGAATATATATTTTTTAGTGACGATTTGAAATTACCCGATGAGTTTTTCAAGATTTGTCATCCTTAACACTCAAGAGGTCTAGCCCTTAAAGCTCCTTTCTGTGTTCTTTTATTTTTTATGCATTGCATAATGCTTAAGCAATCGCTGTAAAACTGTCCGCAAATTGCGGACAGTTTTACAGCGATATGTTCTGGCACGGAATCACTGACAAGGCGGAGCGCTGGCGGCGAACTGTGATGTGGGCATAGATTTCTGTCGCTTGCCGATCCGTATGTCCCAACAGTGCCCCGATGGTATCGAGGTCGACCCCGTGATCTTTCAGGAGCGTTGCGAACGTATGCCGGAGCTTATGCAGGGAGAGTTCAGGGTATCCGCCAGCAACAAGGGCTGCTTTTGCAATATGCGTTATGCTGTCCGGATGTTGCCATTTGTCAAAAATCCGGCCCGCTTTTTTTATGCCGAGTGCGACAAGGACTGCCTTAAAAGTAGGGTGCAGAGGATACCAGTGGGAAAGATTCGATTTGGAAGTGCTGGCGCTTATGTAGTACATCTCCTTCTCAAAATTGATATTTTCCCAGCGGAGGCCCCAAAGTTCAGATCTGCGCCTACCTGAGAATATGTAAGCCGTCAGCAAGCGCCGTTCGTCAATATCAGTAATCCGCTCTAAGAATGCGGCTATCTCTTCCGAGGGGATAAACAGAGGTAGCTCTTTTCTTTCCTTCAATTTTTTATATCCATGAAACGGATTTGCTTTCAAATAGTTCCAGTCAACAGCCTTGTTCATGACGGCGCTTGCGTGACGGATGTAGTTGTTGATTGAAACAGGCTTGCATCCTTTGTTTTTTGCCACCAACAGGTCAAGGTGCTTTTTGGAGAGGGCGGAAAGAGGAAGGGAGCGGGGAACGACAGCCAAGAGCTTATGCAGGGCAAGCAGGTTAGCTGAAAGCGTTTTCCGTGATTCCACGGCATCCTCCGCCCAATGTTCGTATTCATCTGCAAAATCACCGAACGTCATTTCAATGACAAGCGGAGCTCCGGCAAGGTGTTCGTAATACCGTTTGCGGATCTCCCTGAATCGCGCCATCGCCTCAGTTTTATCTTTGGTCTTGAGGCTGACCCGTTTTCTGTTGACCTCGCAGTACCAATTCTCGCCACGCTTGAATGGATCGCGAAGACTCATTTTTCAAATATCCTGCATATTTCATCAACCCTCTTTTTCCCCGGCTGATAGAGATCAAGGGAGCGCAAAGAGACACGCCACTGTCCACCAGGGGTTTTTCTCGCCTCTATGCGTCCTTCTTTGCAGTACCTACGCATGGTCACGACAGATACGCCGATTTCGCGTGATGCCATAGCCAACGGGATACAAAAGCTCTTTGCGGACATGAGAAACCTCCGCCGCGCAAAGTAGGCGTTTTTCGCCTCTCTGTAAAGTCTTTTGTAGGGAGAATTTAGCCTATCCCTTATTCTCTTTTTCTTCATACTTTTTGCATACGCGCCAAACGAGGTCGGGATATGGAATACCTAAAAATGTTGATATTCCATATGCTTCTCCCATTGTGAGGCGTCTCGGTTTCCCTTGGCTAAGAGGATCTCGAATCCTTCGCCAGATTCGGCCGCCATCTTCGCCAAAAAAGCTATTTCCAAAGGTTAAATGGTTCATGTTTCTTTTTTGTAGTTCCAAAATGACCTCATCAACAAACATACGCTCGAAGTCGTCAAATGATTTTTTCATAGAATCAGTATAAGGAAAAAAACGCCTAGTAAAAGTGCCTCTTTTGTCCTTGACCTTGTGGGTGAAAAACGCCTACAAGTGGCGTATGAAAACGAATGCATACGACCATAGTATCCGGTTCCTGTCCAAAGTTCACAAAAATTACACAACCATGTCAAAATATTTGGGATTAAAGATTAGGGGGTTCAGACAATTACGCAATAAGGAAAGTCCTTCACGTTCCGCACGGATTCGCATCATTTTAGGCGCAAAAGCGACATACCTCCGGCTGCTCATTAGTGAATTGCGCGAAATGGGAGCACTTTCCGACAGGGCACTCAGCAAGGCAAACCGGAGCATTCAAGATAGGCTCAAACAGGATCAGGCGTAACCGGACTATCAGGTCAAGGAGGTTTATACATGGTCATGGTGTCCGAACTTGCGCTTTTGGATCTGAAAGACGCGCTCAAGCTGGCATTGGTGCAAAGCGGAAAGACTCCGCTCGAAGTCGCTCGGGAAATGGGGTGGTCGGCCCACCACGCAAAACAGGTTTTCGGCCTTAACGACTACATCCCCTCGGCGCGGGCTTTTCCGGCCCTGTGCCGCGTTTTGGGAAACGGCATTCTTTCGGACTGGCTTGTGGCAAGCGTCAACACGCTTCCGGCGGGCGGTCATGAAATCGGATGTGATGAGCTTATGATCCGGCTGAATGAGTTCTTTGTTTTGCTCGGCGAGGCATCAAAGGAAGGGCTTGCCGACATAGCGGATATGAAGCTCGAACCAGCGGAGATCCGGGCTATGATCTTGCTGCTGATGAAAAGCGTGTCTCATGGGCTGGAAATGATTTCTGACTTGCGCCTGACGGAGCGCAAACTTGCGGGGCAGTCATGAGGCAGGACATAAGCCCGGACATGGTTGTCCAAGCCCTGCTGCGGGACGGCGTGTTGGGCTTCCGCGACAAAGGCGCGTTCCTGCGTGAAGGGGTTTGCCCCAACTGCCAAAAGAAAAGCCTGTTCGTCCGGAAGGCGGAACCGTGGCAGGTCATGTGCAGCCGGGAAGTGAACTGCGGCTACACGGAAAGCACGAGGAACCTCTTGCCGGATATCTTTTCCGAGTTCGCCAAGAAGTACCCCCCGACCGAGGAAAACCCGCGGGCGACGGCGGACGCCTACCTCGGGCTTGACCGGGGGTTCGACCTCGGGCGCATCCGGGGCTGGTACGAACAGGCCAGCTACCAGATCCCGAACACGACGAAGATGTTCCCCACGGTGCGCTTTTACCTTGATCCCGCCCACAGCCGATATTGGGAACGGCTCATCGGCGCGACCAAGGCGGACAAGCAGAAAGCGAACTTTGGGGGCAGAAAGAAACAGGACGGCACGCTCTACGCCGGGGATGCCTGGACGCCCCCGGGCCAGACGCTGGAAAAGGGCGACCGCGTTTACATCGTGGAGGGCATCTTTCACGCGATCGCCCTGTTCCTTAAAGGCTATAAGGCGATCGCGTGCCTTTCTTCCGGCAACATCCCCGTCCACGTCTTTGAGGAGCACAAAGGAAAGGGCATCGTCTGGACGGTTGCCCTTGACCGGGACACCCTGAAAAAGGACAAGCCCCGGCGTTTCGTTGAGAAGCTGCGGGAGCTGGAGGAAAAAGCCGAGGTATGTATCCCCCCGGACGCCCGGGATTGGGACGATCTCTACCGCGCCGACTGCCTCTCCAAAGAGTTTATGGACGCGGGGCTCTACAGGGGCACGCTCTACCTGTGCGAGACGGCGGACGAAAAGGCGTACCACATATACGTCCACGCCTACCGGAAAAACCGTCTGGCCAAGTTCACCCTGGACTTTAGAAATCGACTCTATTCCGCCGAGGTCAAAGAGGATTTGCAGAAGACCCTTGAAAAGGAAGCGCAGGACGATCCCGAGATGAAGCTGGAGATCCTGCGCACGGAGCACGGGCGGGATATTTTCCGCCTGTGCTGCGACCTCAAGGAAATATCCAACATCCTCCCCACGTTCCTCTACATTGAGAACAACGAAATCTCGGGGGAAAAGTTCTACGTATTCGAGATCGCCTATGCTTCCGGGATGCCCAAAGAGATCGTCAAGCTGGACGGGCAAGCCCTGATAGACCCGAAGTCCTTTTTCAAGGCCATCATTTCCAAGACCTGCGGCGGCACGTTCACGGGGTCGGCGGGAAACCTCCAGTATCTGGTGGACCGCTGGCTCGGCACGCGCATCCCGACCATCGCCTCCGTGCCGTATATCGGCTATGTCCCGAGCCTCGGGGCGTATGTCTTCAATGAGCACGCCTACAGCGCGGGCAAGGAGATCAAGCTCAACGAGTATGAATATTTTGAAATCGGGAAAGCGGGCATCAAAACGACGCTTTCCAATTTCAAGATAGACACGACCGGGGAGTTCAACCCCGGCTGGCTGCACGATTTTTTCAGGGCGTTCCACTGGCAGGGCATGACCGTCCTCGCGTTCTTCCTCGGCTCGCTCTTTGTGCAGCAAATCCGGCACGAGCAGAAATCTTTCCCGTTCCTTGAACTCACCGGGGAACCGGGCGCGGGCAAGTCCACCTTGCTCGAATTTTGCTGGCGGCTGCTCGGACGTGACGAGTACGAGGGGTTTGACCTCTTGAAGGCGACACAGGCCGGGCGGCGTCGCGCCTTTTCGCAGGTGTCGAACCTTCCTGTCGTCCTCATCGAATCGGACCGCGACAACGGCGAGAAGGACGCCAAGCAGCGCCAGTTCAGTTTTGACGAGATGAAGCCGTTCTTCAACGGCCGCGGCACGGGGACGCTCGGCGTGGCCATGCGCGGCACGGGCACGGAGGAACACCTTTTTCAGGGAACCTTGATCATTTCCCAGAACGCGGGCGTGGACGGCTCGGAAGCCCTCCTGCAGCGTATCGTCCACTGCCACGCCGACAAGAAACACCACGTCCCCGGCACGAGGGAGATCGCCCGCTGGTTCGAGCAACAGAAGACGGCCACGGTTGCGGGGTTCCTCCGCGTGGCTCTGAAAAACGAGCGTATGCTGCTGGATACCTACCGGGCGGCCTTTGCGGAGCTTGAAGCCCGCTTTTCCCGTTCCGGGCTGCAAAACGAGCGTATCATCAAGAACCATGCGCAGGTGGCCGCGTGCGGCCATGCGCTGGCTACCATTTTCCCGGAAAGGGATCGGAGTTTCGTTGAAGGGCTGGACGCCTACATCCTGAGCCGGGCCGTGGAGCGGGAAAGCCGCTTGCGCGCCGATCACCCCATACTTGAGCAGTTCTGGGATCAGTTCGACTACCTCAACGGCATATCAAAGGAAAAGGGCGCTCCGGATCGCCTCAACCACTCGGCGGACGACGCGCTCATCGCGGTAAACCTGAACCACTTTCTGGAGGTATCCCGGAGCGCCGGGCAACAGATTTTTGACTTGAACACCCTTAAAAAACTATTCCCCAACAGCAAGAGGCATAAATTCCTAGAGTACAAGGTAGTCTGGAGCAAGCACGAAAGCCGTTCCTATAAATGTTGGATCTTCAAAAAGTCGAAACAGGGAGAGCGAGCATGACGCAAAGCGAGTTCATTCGTATCATGGCCGTGCGCCAAGGCCTGTCTCAGGAGTGCGTGCGGCGTCTGGTCGGCGCACTGCTGGACAGTCTGGAGGAAGGGCTTGCCGAGGGTGAGCGGTGCATCCTGCGCGGCGTCGGGACGCTGCACATCGTCAGGAGGGAAGGAGGCAAGCGCCGCAATCCTCGAACAGGGGAAGAGGTGGAAATTCCCCCGCACAGGGTCGTCCGTTTCCGCCCCTCGCATCGGCCCGTTTCCCGTCCCTAGCCGTCCCCCAAAAAAGCCTACTGTCCGCCCCCTGTCCGCATCCGGCAGGGGGCTTTTTGCGTCTGGAGAGAACTATGGACGGTTATAGATATAGTCCATACATATAAATAAGTTATCTCAAAGAACTTCAAACGGGGATACAAAGGGCTTGAGATTTTGAAAGGGGCATCGGAAAAGGGTAAGGTTGGTAAGGTAAATTTATTTTTATATATAATATATTGAAATAGTATGTGATACGAGAGATTGTAAAAGGTAAGAAAAGGGTAAGGTAAAGGTAAGAACCTTACCGTTTTACATTACCCTAACCTTACCTTTTGCCTATCCTGCAACACACCGTTTTTATTGCACCTTACCTTTTGCCTTACCCTAACCTTACCGTTTCCTTACCGTTGGTGTACTACTCATATTTATCTGGAATAAATAATTTTTATTGCTGTTCTGAAAAACGTCTTACCAACCTTACCTTTTTCCGATGCCACTTTATTTTTTTACCTTCAGGGAGTTGCCCTTGTAAAAGTAAGGTATTCGTAATATGCGAATATTATTTACATTCATTTTTTTATTGACAAAAAAATTATAGGCTTTATTGTTTTGTTGACAGCATGGTGGTTTTCACCCTGCGTCAATTCCGAGGCCCACATACACATGTGGGCTTTCGTGTATTAGGGGAGAATGGCGTGCATTATTTTGTATATCTAGATGAATTTGGGCATATTGGACAGTTCATTTCCCGCCACCATCCCAGCTTTAAGACCAGCCCTGTTTTCGGGCTAGGTGGAATTGCATTGCCAATATCGGAAGTGCGTAATTTTTCTATGTTTTTTTATAAACTCAAAATTCAACTCCTTGATTTTGAAATCAAAAAGAGTGGTGAGCATCCCTCAAAATGGGAGAAAAAGGGCTCTGATCTTTATACATTTAAAAATATTGAAAGATATCGCCAGTTAAGGCAGGCGACAAATCGTCTTATCAATAAAATAAAATGTATCGGTGGATTTGCTTTTTTTACAGGAGTGGAAAAAGAACCCCCTAGTCCAGAGCGTATTCCAGAGCATCTTTATTATGCAATACTTCGTGACGCTATCAAAAGGCTGGATAGCTATTTTAGTAACAATAGTGCTACATTTAGCCTCTTCCTTGATGCTGTGGATAGTCAAGATCCGGGAGCAAAGCGGAGATTTCGTCTGAAAAGTATCGAGGCTGCTGGTAAATCAATGTTCGGTTCAGAGCACTGTCTCAGTCTTCAAGAACCACCGTATCAGCTTGAGAGCCATCTTTATCAAAATCTTCAGTGTACGGATTGGTTTTGTGGTCTTTTTGGGAGAAGATATGCATTCAAGACTTGCCCTAAAGAATATAGTGAGTTTGAATGTGTAGAAAAATACTTTGGATCCCGGCTTGATACTATTTTGCGAGCACACAAATTGAGGAGGAGACAATCTGCAAAGATTATTCATCTTCCAGCTATTCTTCCTCATAGTACACTCCCTACACTTTAAATATTCTATCGGTTTATTCGATAAAGTCCCGGTCATGTTCTCGCATGGCCGGGGCTTTTCGTTGACTAGGGCTTTTGTTCCGCATTAGAAGGGGGGATTCTATCCATAGATTAACCGATAGGGGGGACCATGCTGTTTTTCAAACGTGCCCTGTGCGGGCTGGCTTGTGCGTTGTGGATGGTTGGGGCGGCTCATGCCGTGGATGCGGGGCTTGTGGATGCCGACCGTTCGACAATGCGTTCACCGGGAGAGCTGCACACCTATTCCGGCGGGCCGGAGGTTTACGGCGGAACGCCGCTGGTGGTGAATGACAACGGGTATTACTGGATCAAGGGGGGCAAGTGTACGCCGTCAACGGCGTAGCTATGGGCATGTCCCCAAAAATTTTGAAAGCTCCGCCGTCAGTTTCGTTTTCACTCATCGACAAGGCGATTGAATCGGGAAAGGACGTCCCTCTGCCAGCTAACCTTGGGTTGGATATGTATACGTTCCCTACGGCTCTCAACAAGTTATTGGAAAGCGCCCCTAAAAACAAAGAGGGACAAAGGATTTCACAGTTAAAATCCTCCGGCCCCTTGAGTTGGGAAATAAAAAAACAAGATCGAACCGATGCCATGATGACCCTGTATGAATCTGGGGGAAACGTAACCAAGATTGTGGTAAGCCTCAGACTAAAACAAGGCGATCCCCTCGAAGATCCGAACATGGCTCTTGCGATTGTTGTTCCTGCATTTGCCAGCCATTTAAAAGGAAAAGGAATGGACTCTCCCGAGGGTAAGAAATACAAGCTGTTTTTTCAGGATATTCTTGCAATGAAAAAGAAGAGCTATATTGAAACAATCAACGATGTAGCGTATTCTGTTGATATTAAAGATAAAAAATATATTGATATGAAAATCGTTCCTGCAACAAAATAGCGGATACCCCGCTTGACAGTGTGGGCGTTTTTCGCCTAGTCTGAAATTCCCAATTCTAAGAGAGGCGTCTCCGTCGCCTTCGCCATTGCTTCCCCGGCATGGTGTAAAGAGCGGATTTTCTTGTTTCTTGCCACCATTGCACCCTTTTTTCAGGGTGTGGTTAGATATTGGCAAGGCGACGTCCGGGTGTCCGTGAGGCCCCGGAAGCTTCTCTTAGAGCTTGGGAGCGTCGCCTTGCCTTTTTTTGTTTGCGGCGCTCAATCCCTATTCTAAGAGGTGTTCCATGTCCGCAACCGTTTTCCTGTCCCGTTCCGGCAGGTGCGCCGGGCGCGTCCCGTTGTCCCTGCTCGTCTTCAAGCTCATCCGTTCCGGCGAAGAGGCCGCCG
>UMEX01012308.1_pt1 | contig 11610 bp, 8 predicted proteins | sample 1964871 | NCBI WGS metagenome assembly UMEX01 (sample SAMEA4836032, study PRJEB28245) | human gut metagenome | biome: gut microbiome; material: fecal sample | place: Denmark | collected 2008
CTTCAAACCAGCGCATGGCAGAACTGTAATTTCATATCATTTATTCTCTGGCCAGTATCTTTACATAATGGATACCGTCCAAAACTTCCAGCTCATCGATCATGCTTGATACATTTTCTGTATCTTCTCTTACTTCCACACTCAGTGTCAAAGTAGCAACCCCATTAACCGGAATACTCTGATGGATGGTAAGAATATTGGCTCTGTAAACAGCAACCACATGGAGCAGATCACTCAAAAGCCCCTGCTTGTCATCCATCTGCACTACCAATGTAATAGTCTTCCCCTTTGTATTGTCGTAAAAAGGAAAAATATCGTCCTTATATTTGTAAAAAGAACTTCGGCTGATCCCCACCCGGTCTGCTGCTTCCTGTACGGTAATGGCTCTTACTGTTTCCAGAAGTTTTTTGGCTTCTACCACCTTTAAAAGGACCTCCGGTACCGCCCTTTGTTTTACAACAAAATACTTACTTTTATCTTCCATGAACCCCTTTTTTCCTCCCTGTCCATGTCCGTATTGTGAACACATCTGTACTCATGAGGAAGATATTAACATACTTTCCAGTAAAATGCAACTGTTTTTATTAACGAAAAATCAATGAACCCATCACCTACATAAAAAAGACGGCAGCCTTTTTTCAGCCACCGCCTTATACTAATTTGATCAATCTTATTACCGTTATTTTTACTGCTTTTTGCCGATTTACTGAACCGCTGAATAATCGCCCTCTAACTGTGTCATATCTTCAAGAAGATTTGCAGTTCCCTCAGAACCATCCCAGAGAAGTTCAATTACAAAACCGTCTGACGGCATATCGCTGATATCAATATCATACCACTCCAGTGAATTTCCATCTGTATCTTCTACCTGCATATCCCAGGCCAGATTGTCCTCATCTACATTTAACAACAGCTCTGCATAAGTTCCATGAGTCATGATCTCACCATCCAGCAGATCATCCCCCCATTCGTCCAGGCTTGCGCCAGACAATCTTAAGGCTGCAATATCTACGCCAGTTCCGTTTACAACAGTTACAGGAATCTGAATATAATCTTCCTCTGCTTCTGTTTCTGCTTCTGTTTCCGGAGCTGCGGTTGTGGTTGGTGCTGCTGTAGTCTCTGGAGCTGCAGTTGTTGCTGGTGCTGCAGTTGTTGCTGGTGCTGCCTTGCTCTTTCCTCCACATGCGCTGATCCCTACTGCTACACATGCAGCCAGAATGGATACCAATACTCTTTTTCTCATAATTTTCTCCCTTCGTACTTTCCATTTGTTTTAGTTACAGTTCCACCATGCTTCTTGTTTTCATGAATATGGAAACAAGAAGATGTCATGGCCAAACTGCAACTTATTAAATTACTCATCCCCCGCTTTGCGGCTGGTGCATCGTTTCGTAAATAACTGTAGTGATCACGTAAGATGCGGATTTGAGTGTGCAGGTCTAAAAACGCAGGCACAGCGGGCTACGCTGAGGATTTTAGACCTGTGCAATCAGATTCGCAGACAAGTGAGTGGTATCGTTATTTCGAGAACGATGTACTATACTTATGGTAACATATTTATGGCAAAAAATATAAGTTTTGCGTGAAATGTATCTCAAACAACGTAAAATGTAAGCTTTCTATTGAGACATACTTTTTCCTATGTTAAAATATATAGTATCAGACCGGGTCTATACCCCCGCATCCCGGCTTTTACATTTGGAGGTAACGCAATGCATATTGCTCTTTGTGATGACAGCCGGGCAGAGCTTTCCCGCCTCACTTTCCTTTTGGAAGAATACCGTTTAAAACGGGACGGCTCCCTGACTTATGATATTTTTACAAACGCCACCGATCTTTTGGAGACCATACCGGTCCACCACTTTGATCTGCTGCTTTTAGATATTCTTATGCCCGGTATTACAGGTATGGACGCTGCCAGGGAAATTCGTCAGACCAACAGCACTATTCCCATTATTTTTCTCACCTCTTCCAGTGAATACGCAGTAGAAAGCTACCGGGTCAATGCCGCCGACTACCTTTTAAAGCCACTGGATGCTGATAAACTTTTTCCAGTGCTTGACAAACTGCTGGCCGATTTTAAAAGCAATGCTCCTTATATCCCCTTAAAAACCAGCACCGGTATTATCCGGCTTCTCATCTCTAACGTTGTTTTTGTAGAAGTCCAGAATCATCTGGTCACCTTTAAAATGGCAGACGGAACCTTCCACACTGCTTCTGGCCGCCTGGCAGACTATGAAAAAAAACTCCTTGTAAGCAGAAGCTTTTTCAAGCCCCACCGCTCCTATCTGGTTAACCTGCACCAGGTAACAGGTCTTGATAAAAATGGTTTTTCCACCAATATAGGCAAAATCGTTCCCGTTTCCCGTGATACCTATACAAAAGCAAAATCCGCCTACATGAATTACCTGTTGAACGGAAGACTGGAGGAAAACGCAGAATGATCCAGACTCTCTCCAATCTGACCATAATCATCTACGCCATAGCCGTCATGACTATGCTGTTAGATACAACGCCCGCCCGCCTGTCCCGCAACAAACTCAGTCTGTTATGGGCCGGTGCAGGCATCATCGCGCTGCTTCAGTTTTTTGCCGGCTGTGTTCTGGGCATAAAAATTTATCTTCGCTTTTATTTTTTCTTTGCCCAGCTTCCGGTATTTCTGCTTTTCTGGCAGCTTTCCGGCAAAGGACTGGTGAAAACTTTTTTCGCCACCCTCAGCGCTATTTTTATGTGCGTTCCTGCCATGTTTGCTTCCCGGATCTCCCGGGAATTTCTGCCTGTATCAAAAACAGTAGATTACCTTTTTCTGCTTTTGACCAGTCTTATCATGCTCTGGCTCATTCACCATTTTATGCAGCCGGTCTTTGGGCAGCTGCTAGATACTTTTTCGTCCCTGGACATTTTAAAATTCAGCGCTATTCCATTTCTTTATAATGCTACGATCCTGGCATCTGGCGGCTACCTGAGTGCTGAACGCAATGTACTTCTGCGTTTTCTTATTGGTCTTAGTACACTGACTGCCTATTTTCTTCTGTTAATGGTATTTGGCCGTACCAGAAAAATTCACAAACTAGAGTATGAACGTGAAATGCAGACATTGGTACTGGAATCTGCCAGACAGTCTTTAGCAAGGCAGCGTCAAAACCAGGAACAGGCCCGGATCTACCGTCATGACATGCGGCATCATCTGGCATTGATCAACGGCTATGCCGCTGAAGGGAATCTGGAAAAAATAAAGGAATATCTTTCCCAGACAGAAATGGAGATTGATGCCATTACACCTAAACGATACTGTGCCAACGAGACCGTAAACCTTGTGCTTTCTTCCTTTGAAGCAAAGTCAGCGGAAATGAATGTCACGCTTTGTATAGAAGCGAATCTTCCTGAAACACTTTCTATTTCCGACACAGAATTATGCTCCTTGTTTTCCAATGCACTGGAAAATGCCATTTTTGCAGCTTCCAAATTAATGGAAAAAAAAGCGCGCAGAGTTTATCTGCGCACACTGGTAAATAATAATAAGCTTTTGATCTCTACTAAAAATGCCTATGCCGGAACTATCCAAATGGAAGGAGAATTTCCAAAATCTTCCAATCGTCAACCCGGTCATGGCTTTGGGATCAAAAGTATAGCCGCCATTGTCACACAACATGGCGGCCTGTATTCCTTTGAAGCTTCTGGAAACATATTCACTTTACAGCTTATGCTGCCTTTAATTGCAAAGTCCTGATCACGACCTGCCGCAGCCTTGGATGACTGAATATCAATCATCCTGGGCTGCATTTTTATTTGGGCAACCAAGGCTCATCCAACGCAGATATGCACTGATGAAATTGTCAATGGCGCCATCTAACACAGCATCAACATTGCCGCTTTCTTCGCCTGTACGGTGATCCTTTACCATTGTATATGGCTGAAGGACATAGGAACGGATCTGGCTTCCCCAGCCATTATCCTTTACATCACCGCGGATACCGGCTGCCTTTGCTGCCTGCTCCTCCTGACGGAGCATATACAGCTTTGCCTTTAACATCTGCATTGCCTTATCCTTGTTCTGAAACTGGGAACGTTCATTCTGGCAGGTAACAACAATGCCAGTTGGATAATGAGTGATGCGGATAGCAGAAGATGTTTTATTAATATGCTGTCCGCCGGCACCACTGGAGCGGTAGGTATCAATACGGATATCGTCCGGATTGATCTCAATATCAATGTCTTCCTTAATATCCGGCATCACATCGCAGGACACAAAGGAAGTCTGTCTCTTGCCAGCTGCATTAAAGGGAGAAATACGCACCAGACGGTGCACACCGTGCTCAGAGCGAAGGTAGCCGTAGGCATTTTCCCCACTGATCTGAATGGTAACAGATTTGATGCCTGCTTCATCACCGTCCAGATAATCAAGAACCTCTACCTTAAAGCCTTTTTTCTCTGCCCAGCGGCAGTACATACGGTACAGCATGCTGCACCAGTCACAGGACTCCGTTCCGCCTGCACCTGCATTCAGACGTAAAATAGCATCATAGCCATCATATTCGCCGGAAAGCAGAAGCTTCATACGCATTTTTTCCAGTGTCTCTGAAAAATGATCTAACATTTCCTGGATCTCAGGGATCAGAGAAGCATCATTTTCCTCATACCCCATCTGGATCATGGTCTGGATGTCTTCGTATTCCTGTTCCAGTTCACGGAAAGTATCCACCTCATCTTTTAAGTGTTTTGCTTCCCGTACTAATCTGGTCGAGCGCTCCGGATCATTCCAGAATCCCGGCTCTTCCATGGATTTGTCTAATTCGTCGATTCGTCTGACCTTATTATCCAGGTCAAAGTGAATCCCTCACTTCCACTAATGGTTTGTCATACGTTGATAACGTATATTTAAAATTATCTAACTCAACCACAGCTTCACCCGCTTTCTCTTTTTAAATTTTATTTTTCTTTACAAAAATCCCCCTGCGCGGTTTTGACCGCACAGGAAGATTTTTTAATTCAAAATATGGAAGACTATTTAATACGTCCGCAGCACTGCTTATATTTCTTTCCAGAACCGCATGGGCATGGATCATTTGGATAGATTTTCTGCTCTTCGCGCTTCTTTGGAGCTACTGGAGTTGCATCCTTGTTTGTACCTGTAACCCTGGCAGCAGATTCTCTCTCTATCTTCTGCTCTACACGGATATGGAACAGGATACGTACAGTCTCTTCCTGGATCGCAGCCATCATAGCCTCATACAGTTCATAGCCCTGCATCTTGTACTCAACAACCGGATCTCTCTGGCCGTATGCCTGTAAGCCGATTCCTTCGCGAAGAGCATCCATATCATCCAGATGTGACATCCACTTATTGTCAATAACCTTCAGAAGAACTACACGCTCGATCTCACGGATCTGCTCAGGCTCCGGGAATTCAGCTTCCTTAGTCTCATACAGCTTGATCGCAGCTTCCTTTAAGGTATGCTTTAATTCGTTCTTCTTCATGGACTTCTTTTGCTCATCTGTCAAAGCAACAGACTTTAATGGGATAATTGGCAGAAGCAGGTTATTTAACTCAGTAAGATCCCATTTTTCTGCTGTATCTTCATCAGAAACAGACATATCTACTGCATTTTCTACAATGTCAGTGATCATCTTCAGTACCAGATCACGCATGTTATCTCCATCCAGAACCTTACGGCGCTCTGCATAGATAACTTCACGCTGCTCATTGTTTACTTCGTCAAACTTAAGCAGCTGCTCACGGATACCGAAGTTATTGCCTTCGATCTTCATCTGTGCCTTCTCAATTGCATTGGAAAGCATCTTATGCTCGATCTGTTCACCTTCCGGTACACCCATTGCCTCAAACATGTGCATCAGGCGCTCAGAACCAAACAGTCTTAACAGATCATCTTCCAGAGACAGATAGAATCTGGATTCACCCGGGTCTCCCTGACGTCCGGAACGTCCACGCAGCTGATTGTCAATACGGCGGGACTCATGACGTTCTGTACCAATGATCTTTAAACCGCCCAGATCCTTGGATTCCTGATCCAGCTTAATATCGGTACCACGGCCTGCCATGTTGGTAGCAATGGTAACGGAACCATGAATACCTGCATCTGCAACGATCTCAGCCTCCAGCTCATGGAACTTGGCATTCAGGACTTTATGCGGAATGCCCTTCTTAGTCAGCATCTTACTTAAAAGTTCGGAAGTTTCAATGGTAATAGTACCAACCAGAACCGGCTGTCCTTTCTCATGAGCCCTTACAACTTCATCAACAACTGCCTTGTATTTTTCTTTCTTTGTCTTATAAACAGCATCATCCAGATCCTTACGGATAACAGGACGGTTGGTGGGGATCACGATAACATCCATTCCATAGATGTTTCTAAATTCCTTCTCCTCTGTAAGAGCGGTACCGGTCATACCTGCCTTCTTTGTAAACTTGTTAAAGAAGTTCTGGAAGGTAACAGTTGCCAGTGTACGGCTTTCGCGGCGTACATTTACATGCTCTTTTGCTTCAATTGCCTGATGCAGGCCATCTGAATAACGGCGGCCCGGCATGATACGTCCGGTAAATTCATCAACGATCAGGACTTCATCATCCTTAACTACATAGTCCTTATCACGGAACATCAGGTTGTTTGCGCGAAGGGCAAGGATGATATTATGCTGGATCTCCAGATTCTCCGGATCAGCCAGGTTATCAATGTGGAAGTATTCCTCTACCTTCTTGACGCCCTGTTCAGTCAGGTTGACTACTTTATCCTTCTCATCTACTACAAAATCGCCTGTCTCTTCGATCTCTTCACCCATGATCGCATCGATCTTGGAGAATTCCTTTGAAACAGTACCGCGCTCTAACTGACGTGCTAAAACGTCGCATACTTCATACAGCTTAGTAGACTTGCCGCTCTGTCCGGAAATGATAAGAGGTGTTCTTGCCTCATCGATGAGAACAGAGTCAACCTCGTCGATGATACAGTAATCCAGATCACGCAGAACCAGCTGTTCTTTGTAAATGGACATGTTATCACGCAGATAGTCGAAACCAAGTTCATTATTTGTTACATAGGTAATATCGCAGGCATAAGCTTCTTTTCTCTGCGCACTGTTCATGTCGTTTAATACAACACCTACAGTCAGTCCCAGGAAACGGTGTACCTGTCCCATCCACTCAGCATCTCGTTTTGCCAGATAATCATTGACAGTAACGATCTGTACGCCTTTTCCTTTTAATGCGTTCAGATAAGCCGGACAGGTAGATACTAATGTTTTACCTTCACCTGTACGCATCTCTGCAATACGTCCCTGATGGAGTACAATACCACCGATCAGCTGTACCGGGAAATGCTCCATGTTAAGTGTTCTTCTTGCCGCCTCACGGACAGTAGCAAATGCCTCTGGCAGAATATCATCCAGAGTTGCTCCGTCAGCCAGCTTTGCTTTCAGGATACGGGTCTGATCGCGCAGCTCCTCATCTGACTTGGCAATCATTTCGGGGCGCAGACTTTCGATCTTTGTGACGATCGGACGGATCATCTTTAATTCTCTTTCGCTGTGAGTCCCGAACAGTTTCTCAATTACGTTCATGGTTTGCTCTCCTAACTTCTCTTCCTTATATAAAATACAAATTCTTTTCAACCTGCGTCTGACCTGTAAAATACAGACAATACGCTTATGATACAATCTAATACATTGTATCACTTGACGTAAATTAATTCAACGACTTCATAAAAAGTTTACATTTCCTCACTTATTATGGTAAACCAGACATCTTGCACAAAAAGTATGTTCGGTTTTGTGCACATCCACATTGTCCACAGTTATCCACAAAGTTTTCCCCCAGAGTTATCCACATCAGATTTTGTCGGTTTTTCTGGATTTTCTAGTTATACACCGACTTATCCACATTATCCACATATTTTTACTTGTTCTTTTTTACACCTCCTTTACATTTGTCCTTTCTTTCTTTTTTGTATATATCTTATAAATCTGCTGTTTCTGACCAAAATATACGCTGTTCCTATTGACATTTTCAAATGTCCCTTATTAATAATTCAATATTCTTTTGCATCTCCCATATACTTTTTTTATAAAAAATTAAGATAAATTATTAGTCAATTTGAGAATTTTAGTTGTAATTTTACAATAAACATGATATAATGTTCATATCTCAGAAAAAGGAGTTGATGATTATGCGTTATACCATAACAGGACGAAATATTGAGGTAACTCCAGGTTTGAAAGCAGCCGTTGAAAAGAAGATCGGAAAGCTGGAACACTTTTTCACTCCTGACACCGAAGTGATCGTAGCGCTCAGCGCCCAGAAAGACCAACAGAAAATTGAGGTGACCATTCCAGTTAAAGGTAATACCATCCGTGCTGAAGAAAGCAGCACCGATATGTATGTATCCATTGATCTGGTAGAAGAGATCATCGAGCGCCAGATCCGCAGATATAAAAAGAAACTCATCGACAAGAAGCAGAGTGCACTTGCATTCTCCCAGGCTTTTATCGAGGATGAGGAAGATACTTCTTATGAAGATGATATCCAGATCGTTAAGACCAAAAAATTTGCTATGAAGCCAGTAAATCCTGAAGAAGCATGCCTTCAGATGGAGATGTTAGGACATACTTTCTTCGTATTCCTCAACTCCGAAACAGAACAGGTAAATGTAGTGTACAAGCGTAAAAATGGTACATATGGACTGATCGAGCCTGAATTCTAAACGGACATGCCTGCTGACGCAGGCATCACCATTCATGAAAGCCGATTGCTCCGCACCTTTGGTGCTCCCGCAATCGTCGCCAGCATTCGCAATCCGCGCTATCGCGCTCCTTGCTCATACCGGCTTGCCCGTCCGATACCCGTGAATTCGCTCATGCAAGCATGGCTCATTCGCGGCTGCCGTCCGGGACTTTCATAGTAAAAAGCAGGTTCTGACAACTTTTAAAATTTCATAAAACAATTAGGGGAGCCAGTTTTGGCTCCCCATTTTCATATGCTCTTTCGCACACATTTAGTTATATGATTATGTACCTTTGATCAGAATCAGTCAAAAAATGTAACTGCCTTGCAAGGTGTTCTGTAATTTGATGGTGTGTAACAGATACCTGTTGCAGGTGTACTGGAGTGGATGATCTTTCCATTTCCTACATAAATACCTACATGGTTGATATAGCTTCCGCTGGCATAGAATAACAGATCTCCCGGCTTTACTTCGCTGACTGGGATCGTCTTTCCTCTGGCCGCCTGGTCTCTGGAGCTTCGGCCTGTACTGATACCGAAATGAGAGAATACACTCATAACGAAACCGGAACAGTCAGCACCTTTGGTCAGACTGGTACCTCCATATACATATGGATTTCCTAAAAACTGCTGTGCATAAGCGATCAGGGCAGTTCTGGAGGCTGTTTCTACGGAAGAGCTTTCGGTACTCTTAGAAGAGCTTGTCTCCTTCTTTGTACCAGGACCTTCCGGTTTGGTCTCTGTTTTTGCTTCTACTATGGTTTCTGCTTTTGTTTCCGCTTTTGTCTCTATCTTAGTTTCTGCTTTTGTTTCCTGTTTTACAGTTGGGGCTGCCACTGTCACATCCTCCGCCTTTTCAGGATTGGCTGCAATGACTTTGACCGCTGCTTCTGTCTCTTTTGCAGTTTCTTTCTGGGTCTCTGCTTTTGGAGCAGCCGTTGTTTCGGTCTTTGCAGCTTCTGTTTCTTTCTTTGATGCTGTTGTTCCGGCTTTTGTCTGTGCTGCCTTGCTTTCCGCTTTCTTTGCAGCTTCTAATTCTTTTATAGCCTTATCCGCTTCTTCTTTGCGTTTGGCCTCATCTTCTTCTTTCGCCTTTTCTTCCTCTACTGAAACAGCTTTATTAAATTCCACGCTGGTCTTCATGTAGTCTTTGAATACATAGCCTTCCAGGTCTGTATCTACAGAGACCTTTAAGAAATCACCTTCCTGGCCTACAACGGAATACTGGGCTCCTTCTGATAAAAGAGTCAGGGTTTTGCTGGTCAGATCCGGACTTTCCCTTAAACGAAGGCTTGTAGTATCTACTACAGTTCCATAGGTCTTTCCTACTTCTTTTGCCTTGGTCTCTGCCTTCTGCCCTGTAACAAAATATTCGGATTTAATATAGCCGGTTACAGAACCAGACTGGATCTTATACCATTTTCCGCCTTCCCCTTCTACTGTGTCCAAAATGGTAGCTGCACAATCATTGTATATCTTTCCTGTAACAGAACTGGTGGTATTAGCCTCTGTACGGATATTAACAGATCCGCTTACTTTGGATACTGCAATATTATCATAGGAGGAGGATGCCGCCTTTGTCTGTGAAGCAGCTGCTTTTGTTTCCTTTGGTGCTGCGGCTTTTGTTTCTGCTTTGGCTCCGGACGATGTCTGGGCTTTCGTTTCTGCCTTTGTATTTGAAGTTGCTGATGCTGCGGCTTTTGTCTCTGCTGCAGCCTTTGTCCCACTGCTGTTATTCTTTGCTGTTGCTTCTAACTGATCGTAGGAAGATGCCAGTTTCTTTTCAGGCTGTGCATTTCCTGCATAATAATTGTTAAGTGCTACGGAAATTCCTGCAAGAGAGGAACCTGTTTCCAGATTTGTGGATGCAAAAGCCGGTATCACACCTGCAAGACTGCACATTCCACTGATGATCAGTAATTTTTTCCATGTGTTCATCGGTATTCTTATCCTCTCTTTAAGTCTGACAGATACTGCTCTGCACTGGTCACTGCATTAGCTCCATCTGCCGCTGCTGTAACGATCTGCCGTAGTTTCTTGGTTCTTGCATCTCCTGCTGCGAAAATACCAAGCGCAGAAGTAATCCCTTCTTCCTCTGCTTTGATATAGCCCTGTTCCATATCCACAATCCCTTCAAAAGCCTTTGTTTCCGGCTGTATTCCTACAGCAATAAACACACCTTGAACGGAAAGTTCTTTCTTTTTCCTTGTACCATTCTCTGAAAGGATCAGACGTTCTACTGTACCGTTTCCTTCTATGGCCTGAGCCTGCATATTCCAGAGGATTTCTACATTTTCCTTTGAAAACAACTGGTTTTGAAGGCTTTTTGCTGCCCGGAGTTCTCCCCGCCTGTGTATCAGGTATACCTTGCTGCACATACGTGACAGGAAAACAGCATCTTCTACTGCCACATCACCGCCACCGATCACAGCAACGGTCCTGTTTCTGAAAAATGCACCATCACAGGTAGCGCAGTAAGAAACACCAGCTCCTGCCAGTTCTGTTTCCCCTGGGATCCCCAGTTTTTTATGAGATGCCCCTGTTGCAAGGATCAGTGCCCTGGCTTCATAGGTCGCATTCATTCCAATGACCCTTTTCACTTCTTTCGGGCCTTTATCCTCTATTTTTAAAACCGTATCTTCTTTAAAATGTGCCCCCAGCTTATCTGCATGTTCCCGTAGCTTCATTCCCAGCTCATAACCGCTGATACCGGGATATCCGGGATAATTATCCACTTCATAGGTATTTAATATCTGTCCGCCGCTTACCGTAGATTGTTCGATTACCAGAGTGTCCAGACAAGCTCTCTGGGCATATACAGCTGCTGCAAGCCCGGCCGGTCCTGAACCGATTATGATCAGATCATAGATATGTGA
>UMEX01013404.1_pt1 | contig 11449 bp, 8 predicted proteins | sample 1964871 | NCBI WGS metagenome assembly UMEX01 (sample SAMEA4836032, study PRJEB28245) | human gut metagenome | biome: gut microbiome; material: fecal sample | place: Denmark | collected 2008
GAGGAGGTGAGAGCGAACGGGGGGCAGATCGTGATTTATGGAAAAAGAGGACATGCCGAGGTGAACGGGTTGGTGGCACAGACGAATGATGAGGCGCTGATTATCGAGCAAGAGGAAGATTTGAAATCCATCGATTTTTCCCGTCCGGTAATCCTGTTTTCCCAAACAACCAAGAGTTTGGATGGTTTCAAGCGTGTAGTGGAGTTGGTGAAGGAGAATGCGAGGGCCTCCGTGGTAGTAAACGATACAATCTGCCGTAAGGTGGCAAATCGAATCCCGCAGTTGAAAGATTTTGCGGCAAGACATGATGTGATCTTGTTTGTTAGCGGGGAAAAGAGTTCCAACGGGAAGCAACTTTTCGAGGTTTGTCGGGAGGTGAATTCCCGGACTTATTTTGTGCAGGGGGTGAAAGACCTGCGTGATGAGATGTTTGATAAAGCCGGTAGTGTCGGGATCAGTGGGGCTACTTCAACACCGAGGTGGGTGATGGAAGAGATAAAGGAGGGGTTAAAAGCTAAAAACTAAAAGTTAAAAGCTAAAACTAAAAAAATAAATTATAGAATTGGGGGTATAGAGATTAACATTTTTAATTTCCAATTTTCAATTAAACATTGTTTTTATGGGAAAGATTAAAAAAATAGGAGTTTTAACTTCAGGAGGCGATGCACCGGGAATGAATGCCGCTATTCGGGCGGTTGTGAGGGCCGCTATTTTTAATGGCTGTGAGGCTTATGGTATTTACGATGGATATGAGGGATTGATCGAGGGAAATATTGTGCGTATGCATTCCCATGACGTGAGTAATATTATTCAACGAGGAGGAACGATCTTAAAGACGGCTCGTAGCGAGGAATTCCGTACGCCGGAGGGACGTACGAAAGCTTACGAGAAGATGCAGGAATTGGGAATTGATGCATTGGTCGTGATTGGTGGAGATGGAACTTTTTCCGGAGCCCGGTTGTTCTGTCAAGAGCATAACGTGCATATTGTCGGGATTCCCGGTACGATAGATAATGATCTTTACGGGACGGATTACACGATTGGATATGACACGGCGGTAAACACCGTGGTGGATGCCGTGGATAAGATCCGGGATACGGCAAGTGCTCATAATCGTTTGTTCTTTATCGAGGTTATGGGACGGGATGCAGGATTTATCGCATTACGGTCGGCCGTGGCCACGGGAGCCGAGGCTGTACTGGTTCCGGAGATCGAGACGGATTTGAATGACTTGGATCGTTACCTAGAGCATGATTATAAACCTCATAAGTCGAGCGGTATCGTGATCGTGGCAGAAGGTGATAAATCGGGTGGAGCGTACACGATCGCCGATCAGATCGCTAAGAAACATCCCGAATATGACGTGCGGGTAACTGTTCTAGGTCATATCCAGAGAGGAGGATCACCTTCCGCTTTTGACCGCGTGACGGCTAGCACGTTGGGTGTGGCGGCAGTGGATGCTTTGTTGGATGACCAGACCAGTATCATGGTTGGGATTATGAATAAGGATATTGTTCATGTTCCTTTTAACAAGGCTATCAAGAATTCAAAACCGTTAAATCATAATTTGTTGGATATTACGGAAGTTTTGTCCATTTAAAATCTAAAATTAATTCGTTTGTTGTACGCGGATGTCATTATCCCTCTGGGAGTGGAAAGTTTTTTTACTTATTCGGTACCGGAAGAATATGAACATTCGGTAACGGTAGGTGCGCTCGTGGTCGTTTCATTTGTTAAGAATAAACGTTACACGGGTGTTGTCTATGCGTTGCATACGAATCCGCCTGTCGGATTTGAAACAAAACCGATAGAACGAGTTATCGAGGAAGGATTCGCTCTTTCTGGTTCTCATTTGAAATTTCTATTGTGGCTTAGCGAGTATTACATGACGCCACCGGGAGAGGTTATGCGTGCAGCATTACCTGTTTCGATGCGCTTGGAGAGTTATACAAGTTTGAGTTTGGTGAACGGCTGGGAAGAGCGGTTGGTAGATGAAAGTGAATTAAGCCGGGAAGAGAAGGAGATCATGGGAGTATTTCGAGAAAGAGGTGAGATATGTATGGCCGAAGTCGAAAAACTCTTGAGGAGAAAGGATGTCTATGTTGCTGTTCGTGCCTTATTGGAAAAAGAAATTATCGGAATCAAGGAGTCGGTAGATGATCTGTTCAAACCGAAAATAGAACGTTTGGTGAGATGGAAACGAAAGTTCACGAGTGAGGAACTGGACGGGATTCTTGATAGCTTAAAACGGGCGAGGGCTCAATACAAAATGCTGTGTGATTGGGTGTATTATAGCGACGAGCATCGAGTCGAGGGGTTGCCTAGAACGGAGTTTATTCAGAAAATCGGTAGTTCGGCCTCAGCCTTGAAAGGATTGTGTGAACGGGGCGTGTTGGAAATTGTTGTGCAGGAAGTCAGCCGTTTAGAGGTATCTAAAGAGGATGTGGAAGATGTACACGCTTTGTCGGGGGCGCAAGAAAAGGTTTTGGGCGATATTCAAGGGTATTACAAGGAGAAGGATTGTGTCTTGTTGCAGGGCGTAACTTCTTCGGGTAAGACTGAAATATATATTCATCTGATACAAGAAACGCTAAGGCAAGGAAAACAGGTGTTGTATTTGTTACCGGAAATTGCGTTAACGGTACAGATCGTGAAACGCCTGCGGCGGGTCTTCGGGGATCAAGTCGGCGTTTATCATTCGGGTATGGCGGATAGTGCCCGGGCGGAGATGTGGCGTAAACAGAATGGTACGAATCCTTATCCCGTGGTGTTGGGTGTGCGGTCATCCGTGTTCTTGCCTTATAAACAATTGGGTTTGGTTATTGTTGACGAGGAGCATGAAAGTTCTTACAAGCAAAAAGAACCGGCACCCCGCTATAACGGTCGTGATGCCGCTATAATGCTTGGAAAGATGAGTGGGGCAAAAATATTGTTAGGTTCTGCAACACCTTCTTTTGAAAGTTATCAGAATGCCCTAAGCGGGAAATATGGTTTCGTGCAACTGACAACCCGTTACGGGGAAGTGATGATGCCGGAACTGTTGTTCGTGGATATGAAGGAGTATCGTCGTAAAAAGATGATGAAAGGGAGTTTTACTCCGGTTTTGTACGAGGAAATGAAACGGGTGTTGGAGAGCGGGATGCAGGTGATTTTATTCCAGAATAGACGGGGGTATTCGACTTATTTACAATGTGACCGTTGCGGTTCCATCTTGAAATGTAAACATTGCGATGTGAGTATGACTTATTATCGCTACCGGAACACGCTGAATTGTCATTATTGCGGGAGCCTGCGGGCTGTTCCGGCCGTGTGTCAGGAGTGTGGGCAGGGACATTACGTGAATCGTACTCCGGGAACGGAACGGATCGAGGAAGACGTGAAACAGTATTTCCCGGAGGCCCGGATTGCCCGAATGGACTTGGATGTGATGAGTAATAAGGCAAAGTTTAGGGCTTTAATCGATGATTTTGAAAGTGGAAATTTGGATGTGCTGATCGGCACACAGATGGTTTCGAAAGGGTTGGATTTTGAACGGGTGAAACTTGTCGGGGTGATGGATGCCGATAGTCTGATGGGGTTTCCCGATTTCCGGGCAGAGGAGCGAGCTTATGATATGTTGATGCAAGTGAGTGGACGCAGTGGACGAAAAGGTGAGCGCGGAAAGGTGGTAATTCAGGTAACAGATATGCAAAGTCGAGTGTATCAGTTGGTGAGGAAGGAAAACTATAGAGAGTTTTACTCTCAGTTATCCCAAGAACGGGAAATGTTTAACTATCCCCCCTTTTCCCGGTTGATTCAGGTAGAGTTGAGGCATGTGGATGAGGTGGTTTTGAGAAATGCTGCAAACGAGTTAGCTAGATTGCTGCGGGAACGCTTGGAACGTAGGGTATGCGGCCCGGCAGAACCGGATGTATCCCGGGTTAGAAAAATGTATCGGATACAAATTCTGATAAAGGCGGAACAAGGTCTTTCCCTGTCAAAATTGAAAGCTTTCCTGAAGCAGAAAAGTGATGAATTGGTGAAAACTCCCATTGGTAAGGGAGTGCGTATTTATTTCGATGTTGACCCGTTATAATTGGGTTGTATTTTGTCGCTAGTATCGGACGTTGAGCATGATTTATTTCTTATCTTTGTTTGGAACGAAGGCCGTTCCGACTGTTTCGTCGAAAAATAGTATAGGTTATTGTTAAGTCGTAAAACCTTGATTTTTGCTTACTTTTTGAGAGTGGTCTGTTAACAAGTGTGTCATGAGAAAAGGTGAAATGTTAAAAAATAGGCCATATCTTAGTAATGTTCTGCATTTTAAGAGGAGATTAGAAATTATTTGGGAAAACCTTAAAATTTGTTTTAACATTATTTAGTGTCTTTGATTTTAACATTTGGCGGAATAATCTCTATTTTTGGAAAAACAGAAAACGGTGAAGATATAGATTCTCTTTTTGAGGAGATTGAAACCGAAGTGGAATATTTACGTTAGACAAAGTAGTAATATAAATCAATATAAAAATCAATGATATGAATACGGTTGATATCAAAGCATTGAATGAGCGCATACAGCAAGAGAGTTCTTTTGTGGATATGATTAGTATGGAGATGAACAAAGTGATCGTCGGACAGAAGCACTTGGTAGAAGGACTGATGATCGGTATGCTTTCTAATGGACATATTTTGTTGGAGGGAGTTCCCGGTTTGGCGAAAACCTTGGCGATAAATACACTAGCACATATTATTAATGCTAAATTCAGTCGAATCCAGTTTACCCCGGATTTGTTACCGGCTGACGTTGTCGGTACGATGATTTATTCTCAGAAAAGAGAAGAGTTCGTGGTGAAGAAAGGACCGATTTTCGCTAACTTTATTCTGGCGGATGAGATTAACCGAGCCCCGGCGAAAGTGCAATCGGCCTTGTTGGAGGCGATGCAGGAGCGTCAGGTGACTATCGGGGATATGACTTACAAGTTGGAAGAACCATTCTTGGTGATGGCAACCCAGAATCCGATCGAGCAGGAAGGAACTTATCCTCTTCCCGAGGCTCAGGTTGACCGTTTCATGTTGAAAGTGGTGATTGATTACCCGAAAAAAGACGAAGAAAAATTGATCGTTCGTCAGAATTTGGAGAAAATTTATCCCCAGTCTAACACGATCCTACAACCGGAAGATATTCTGCGGGCTCGTGAGGTGGTGAAGGAGGTTTACCTGGACGAGAAGATCGAGAAATATATTGTTGACATCGTGTTTGCAACACGTTACCCGCAAGAGCATGGCTTGGAAAAATTCGTTTCCATGATTGCTTACGGGGCATCTCCTCGTGCTAGTATCAGTTTGGCCAAAGCAGCACAAGCGTACGCTTTCATTAAACGTCGCGGATATGTAATCCCGGAAGATGTTCGTGCTGTTTGTCATGACGTTCTGCGTCATCGTATCGGTTTGAGCTACGAGGCTGAAGCGAATAACTTGACCAGCGAGGATATTATCAGTGAAATTTTGAACACGGTAGAGGTACCTTAGTGATTGAAGACCGATTAATTTACGATTTGTGAATTACGATTTACGTTTAAAAAAGCATTGATTTGCGGTCGGAAATCATAAATCTAGAATCATAAATTAAAGAGGGTTGGAATTTAAAATCTAAAATTTTTAAATCTAAAATTAACTAAGGTGGAGACTTCAGATTTATTAAAACGTGTCAGGCAGATTGAGATAAAGACTCGGGGATTATCGAGTAATATCTTTGCGGGGGAGTATCACACGGCTTTTAAAGGTCGGGGGATGACGTTTAGCGAGGTGCGGGCCTATCAATACGGGGATGACATCCGAAGTATTGACTGGAACGTGACCGCTCGTTATAACCATCCTTACGTGAAGATATTCGAGGAAGAGCGTGAGTTGACCGTAATGTTGTTGATTGACGTGAGCGCCTCGCGTAATTTCGGTACGGTGTCGAAACTGAAAAAGAATCAGATTACCGAGATTGCGGCCGTGTTGGCTTTCTCTGCCATTCAGAACAACGATAAGATTGGCGTGATTTTCTTTTCTGACCGGATCGAGAAATTTATTCCGCCGAAAAAAGGACGGACGCATATTTTGCATATCATCCGGGAACTAGTGGATTTTTATCCGGAACACAAGGAAACGAATATCTCTGTGGCGTTGCAATATCTGACAAATGCTATCAAAAAACGGTGTACTTGTTTCCTGATTTCCGATTTCATGGATGATCACGATTTCGAACACCCGTTGATTATTGCCAATAAGAAACATGACGTGGTGGCTTTGCAATTGTACGATCGTAGAGAGAAAATATTGCCTCCTGTCGGGTTGATGTACTTGACGGATGCGGAGACGGGAGAAAGTGTTTGGGTGGATACATCCGACAAGAAAGTCCGGGACGAGTTCGAAGCGTATGGCATCGAACGAGACAAGGAACTGGATCGGATATTCAAACATGCCGGTGTCGACATGGCATCTATCAGCGCTGATGAAGATTACGTGAGGTCATTGATCACGTTATTCAAGAGAAGAGGGGCTGGATATTAATTGAACATTGAAAATGGAGAATTAAAATGAAAAATAGAATTATTCTATTCGTAATTATCCTACTAGGTTGTGTCAGTGCTTTGAAAGCACAAAATCGGGAATATAGTGCCGAGATTGACACGAACTATATCATGATCGGGGATCAGATTCATTTCCGGATGAAAGTGAAGGCTGAACCGGGTGTGAAAGTGGCATTCCCTCAATTGAAGGACACGATAGCACAAGGAATCGAGATTATATCCGGGCCGGTTCGTGATTCTATCATGGAAAAGGACGGACGGGTACTCGTGCAGGAAAGTTACGTGATAACTTCTTTTGATTCGGGCGTGTTCGTGATTCCACCAATGCCCATTGAGATTCAACAGGAAAGTTATAATAACACGCTGCGTACTGATCCGTTACACTTGATCGTGAATACTTTCGTGGTTGATCAGCAGAAAGGAAATTATGATATTGTGATGCCTTTGGCTGCCCCGTGGACATTTGCCGAGATATTACCTTATTTGTTATGGACATTGTTGGGAATCGTGGTGATTCTTCTGGTTGTCTGGATTATCAAAGTTCGGAAATCCCGTAAGAGTCTTTTCCATCACGAAAAACCGGCAATTCCTCCGTACGTGTTGGCCATGAAGGCTTTGGAGGAGATCAAGAAGGAGAAATTATGGCAGAGTGGAAAGACCAAAGAGTATTACACGCAATTAACTGACACGATCCGGAATTATTTGGATGGAGAATTGGGTATTTCAGCGATGGAACAGACTTCTTTCGAGACTTTGAAGGCTTTGGAGAAATGCGAGCAGGTAGGTGCAAAGCAACGGGATAAGTTGGCAAATATGTTTGAAACGGCTGATTTCGTGAAGTTTGCTAAAGCGGAGCCGTTGCAGGATGAGAACGTACGGAATTTGGATATTGCCTATGATTTTGTACAGGAAACTAATGATACAATTCGAGTCGAGCATGAGAAAGAACGCCTGGAGCAGGAGTTGAAAGAACAACAGGAGAGGGAGGCGAGAGAGAAGGCGGAAAAGGAAGAGAAGGAAACCGGAGAGGAGAAAGATAACGGAAATTAATTTATGATTTATGATTTACGATTTATGATTTGTTTGCGATCAAAATCTTAAATCAAGAAATTAAATAGAATCTAAAATAGAAGATATGTTTGGATATGAATTTGCAAATCCCGAGTACTTTTGGTTGTTGTTGGTGCTGATACCAATGATTATCTGGTACATATTCAAGGAGAAACGCTCGCATGCTGATTTGAAGTTTTCTTCAATCCGGGTGTTCAAGCAAATGAAACGGGGTAGCCGGATCTGGTTACGTCATTTGTTGTTTGCAGCTCGGGTTTTGGCCATTCTATTTTTGGTTCTGGCATTGGCTAGACCGCAATCCAGCACGAGTTGGCAGACCTATAACAGCGAGGGTATTGATATTATGCTGGCATTGGATATTTCCGGTAGTATGTTGGCACGAGATTTTACTCCTGATCGACTGGAGGCGGCCAAGGAGGTTGCGACTAAGTTTATATTGGAGCGTCCTCAGGATCGTATCGGGCTGGTTGTTTTTAGCGGGGAAAGTTTCACGCAAAGTCCTTTGACGACGGATCAAGCCGTGTTAGTCAACGTGATGAAGGATATTCATAGCGGGATGATTGAAGATGGAACAGCTATTGGCCTCGGGTTGGCAAATGCGGTAAATCGTTTGAAGGACAGCAAGGCGAAATCCAAGGTGATCATTCTTTTGACGGATGGAGTCAACAACCGGGGAGCGATTGCGCCAATGACGGCGGCAGAATTGGCAAAAACTTTTGGTATCCGGGTTTACACGATCGGTGTCGGGTCTTTGGGTGAGGCTCCTTATCCCGTGCAAACGCCCTTTGGGATGCAATTACAGCGAATGCCGGTTGAGATAGATGAAGATATATTGACCCAGATTGCTGACATGACAGGCGGTAAATATTTCCGGGCAACAGATAACAAAAAACTGGAGCAAATTTATCAGGAGATTGATCAATTGGAGAAGAGTAAAGTAGAAGTCAAACATTTCAGTCGTAAGAACGAGCAGTATTTCTATTTTGCTTTGATCGGGGCTTTGTTATTAATTGTGGAGGCGTTAGGGCGATACACGTTGTTGAGGAAAATTCCATAATTGTAAGTTTTAAATCTTAGATTGTGAATTGATGCAATCCGGAATTTAAAATCTAGAATCATTAAATTTAAAATTGAAAGGGTTATGTTTAGATTTGCACATCCTGAATTATTATACTTGCTGATTATCATACCATTGTTGATTGTTTTTTACGTGGTAGCAAGGATTCGGAAGAAAAAAGCGATTGCTGAATTCGGGAGTCCCGAATTACTGTCAACACTGATGCCTTTGCAATCTTATAAGCGGGAGACATTAAAATTTATACTTGTTCTGGTAGCTTTGTTTTTCGTCATTCTTGGGGTTGCAGGTCCTCAGTTCGGGTCAAAATTGCAACAGGTAAAAAAAGAGGGCGTGGAGTTGATTATTGCGTTGGATGTGTCAAATTCCATGATGGCGCAGGATATAAAGCCCAGCCGGTTGGATGCGGCGAAACAGGCCATTTCCCGAATGGTGGAAAAATTAAGTGATGATAAAGTGGGATTGATTGTGTTTGCAGGGGATGCTTACGTGCAATTGCCGATCACGACGGATTATTCTTCGGCTAAATTATTCCTATCTGGAATCAATACCGATATTGTCCCGATACAGGGTACGGCGATAGGAACGGCAATAGATTTGGCTGCGAAGTCGTTTACCCCGGACACGGAGGCATCGAAAGCGATTATCGTGATCACGGATGGTGAAAACCATCAGGACGATGCGATTGCCGCGGCTAAAGCTGCCCGTGAAAAAGGGATCTATGTGCATACTATCGGGATGGGATTGGCACAAGGAGGACCGATCCCGGAGAAGGGAAATCCCGGACAATACATGAGAGACGGGAGTGGTAACCCGATTATATCCAAGTTGGATGAGGAGACATTGAAAGAGATTGCCAAGGCCGGAGAGGGAATATTCGTGCGGGCAAGTAATTCGAACGTGGGATTAAACACCTTGTTGGACGAGATTGATCGTATGGACAAGACATTGTTGGAAGAACGGGTATTCAGTGATTATGCTGAAAAATACCAGTATTTCCTGATCATGGCATTGATATTCGTGTTGTTGGATTTCATGGTACTGGGACGTAAAAACAAAAATTTCTTGAAGATCAATATATTTGGAAGTGAGACGAAAAGTGTTGAAACGAATCGGTAAATTTTAAACGAGACATTATGGTGAAGATATTGATAACGATGATAGCAGCTGTAGTTATAAGTTTACCATCGGCTGCGCAACAGGAACGAAAATTTATTCGGGGCGGGAATGATCTGTTTAATAAACAGGATTTTGAGAAGGCTGAAGTGGAGTATCGTAAGGCTTTGGATGCGGAAGTGAAATCATACGAGGGTGCGTTTAATCTGGGAGATGCGCTTTATAAACAGAAAAAGTTTGACGAGGCATTACAACAATTCCAATCGTTGGCACAGAATGAAAAAGACAAGGAAAAATTAGGAGAGTTGTATCACAACATCGGAAATACTCTTTTGGCCATGAACAAGTTGGATGAGAGTATTGAGGCTTATAAACAGTCGTTGAGAAACCGTCCGAATTCCCAAGAGACAAAGTATAATCTAGAATTTGCCCGCAAGCAGAAACAGGATCAACAAAATCAAGATCAAAATAAGGACCAGCAGGATCAAAATAAAGATCAACAGAATCAAGATCAGAACAAAGATCAGAACAAAGATCAGAATAAGGACGAGAATAAAGATCAAAACAAGGATCAAAACAAGGACCAGCAAGATCAGAATAAGGATCAACAAGATAAAGATAAACAGGATCAAGATCAGAAAGATCAACAGAATAAAGATCAACAGAATAAAGATCAACAGAATAAAGACCAGCAAAACAAGGATCAGCAAAACAAGGATCAGCAGAATAAGGATCAACAACAGCAGGACCAACAGGCCCAGCCTAAAATCTCTAAAGAAGATGCCAAACGCTTGTTAGAGGCTTTGGAGGCAGATGAAAAGAAAACACAGGAAAAGGTACAGAAAGATAAAGTTCAAGCTCAAAAGGCAAAGAAGATGAAGATTGAGAAAAACTGGTAACTTTGTACGTTTTTCCATAGAGATAATAAAGAATTAAAAGATAAACAAATGAAGTCATTCATTATCATATTGCTATTATACGTTATTGGTGGGTCTAAGTTATTTGCCCAAAAGACAGAATTTATCGCATCCGCACCTTCCGTTGTGGAAGTCGGGGAGCAATTCCGTCTTTCCTTCGTGTTGAACAACAAGGGGGAGAACTTACAGGTTCCCACGATAAAAGGGTTTGATTTACTGGCAGGACCGTCATTGAGTACGTCTTCTAACATCACGATTATCAATGGCGATATGAAACAAAATCAAGAGTACACGTACACTTATATTTTGGAAGGACAGGAAGAAGGAGAGTTTACGATCGAGCCGGCCACGATCACCGTGGATGGTAAAGAGTATAAGTCCCAGCCCTTGAAGATAAAAGTGATTAAAGGTTCCGGGAAACCTCGGAATAATACCCAAAGTTCCGGGGATGTTTCTGAGAACCGGGGAAGTACTTCGATTACGGATGATGATTTGTTCCTGCGAATGGATGTGAGCCGCAACACGCTTTACGTGGGTGAGAGTTTGACTGCCACGTTGAAAGTATATGCCCGGGTAAATCTGGTTGATGTGCAGGGGAAAAAGATCCCGCCTTTTGACGGGTTCCTGACAGAAGACGTGAAGATTCCCCAGATTCATTTGGAACGTGAGGAATATAACGGGAAAATATATGATCGGGTAGGCGTGTTACAAAA
>UMEX01001280.1_pt1 | contig 11257 bp, 6 predicted proteins | sample 1964871 | NCBI WGS metagenome assembly UMEX01 (sample SAMEA4836032, study PRJEB28245) | human gut metagenome | biome: gut microbiome; material: fecal sample | place: Denmark | collected 2008
TTGCTGTGTAAGTGTTGTTCTCACCCTTTGTCCAGTTCCATACAGGAGCACCATACTTATGGCCAAGGGCTTTGAGTGTTTCTGTGTAAGTCTCTGTATAATCTTTACCGTTAAATGATACCTTTGCTGTGTATACCGTCTTACCGTCAGCTTCACATGTTGCTGCTGTTGTTTCTGGTGTAACAGTTGCATCTACTGTCTGAGTATCATCACCACGTTCGCACTTGAATGTTGCTGTAGCAGTCTTATGATCATCAGACCACTTCCATGTTGGCTCACCATATTCATGACCAAGAGCTGCAATTTCTACCTTCTGGTTATCTGTATAATCTTTGCCGCCAAAGGAAGCTGTTGCTGTGTAAACTGTCTCACCTGCTGTTTCACATGTTGCCGCTGTTGTCTTGTCTGTGATTGCTGCTTTTACTTCCTGAGTATCATCGCCGCGTTCGCATGTAAATACAGCTGTTGCTTCTGTATGGTCATCGTTCCATTTCCATGTTGGCTCACCATACTTATGTTCAAGGGCTGCCAATTCAACTTCATATGTATCTGTTAATGTACCAATTTCTGTCTTACCTTCAGCATCCTTTACTGTTGCTGTTGCTGTATAGACATCTTTACCTTTTTCTGTACATGTTGCAGCTACAGATTTCTCTGTATCTTTAACTGCATCAGCAACTGTAATCTGCTCTGCTTTAGGTTCATCATCACATACAGAACACTTAACACCTGTTACAGATGCTGTATATCCAGTTACATTGCCGTTGTCATCTTTTACTGGTTCCCATGCCCATGTACCTGTGTACTGGTGCTGACCTGCGTCAGATGTCTTCTTATCAGATGCAGTATATCTGTAACCATCATCTGTCTTACCTGTTGCTTTGTAAGTAGATGTTACACCCTGATCACATGTACCAGTGTGACTAACAAGTTTAGCCGTTGCAGTTACTTTTTCTGAAAGAGCTTTCTCAATAGAATCTCTGTTAGCTTTGTTTGTTGCATTTTCATCTGATTCAAGGAGACAATCCAGTTTATTGATCTGATTTGCACAAGTTTCACATTTCAGATTCTGGAATGTAACGCTTGTGTGATCATCACTCCATTCAGCATCTATTGCTGTATAAGCATGTCCTTCAGCTGCATTTTTTTGTGCTTCTTCCCAGATTTTCTTTCTCTTTTCATAAGTTGTATTTGCCTGTGAATACTGAGATTTTACAGGTTCTGTAATACAAGCTCCGCACTCTGGGCAAACATAGTTGTCCGCTTCGTTCCAGCTACCGCTATCAGTCTTTGTATAGTATGTTTCATGGAACTTGATGTAATGATGTTCGTGTGCTGTATTCTCTGCTTCTACACGTGTGCCCTCTTTGATCAGACCACAGTCAGAACAACGTTCTTCTGTAAATGCATTACGTCCGCAGTATGCAGGTTCAGAAACTGTTTCATAATTATGAGAAGTACCTGTCAGTGTCTTCATATCAACTGTATCAACGAAGTTAGCTGACCACATGAACTCGTCATTATCATTGCTCTGACTGCCCATGAACTGCTGATACTTCTTGTAGTTTGTATAAGTCGGATTGTAATCTGTCTCTTCGAATTCATAACCGTAGCTGGAATGGTCAAGCAGTTTGCTCTTACCTGAAATGAACGCGAAGTTTGTACCGATTGAAACAACCAGTTCGTCACCCTTCACAGTCAGACCTGCGATTGGATGATTTGTGACAGTGAAATCTGCACTCTTTTCATCTGTTGTTGTAAATGCCATACCGCCAAATAACTTGGTTGTATCACGTTTTGCAGATACTGTGTTATATTCCTTCACAACGGCTACTGCACCGTCTGCAGGATTGTAGGAAACGATATCGTTGGATACGTTGAAGTAAATCTTACCATCTGTATACAGTGCTGCTGTCAGACCGATGGATGGGTAAATGCTCTGTTCATCCACAAACTGTGCATACAGTTTGGTCAGAAGATCATTCTTCTCCATCTTACCGTCTTTGTTCAGAACGCTTACAAATGTATCGTCATCATCGTCGTTTTTCTTGTCTGTGAAGTTGATTAGTGTTTCATAATCGCTGTCGCCATCGCCTGTATCCTTATTTGTCAGTTTATGACGAACAATCTTGTACTCTGCAGCCTTCTGGCTCTGATTCATGCTTGTGCTGCTTACTCTGTCAAACAGGTCTGTCGAATCATACATATAGTAAGCATAACCATCTGCATAGTAAACATTACTTGCTGCACGAGCCATCCATGCTTTTTCATATGTTGTATCTGTTGCTTCATTCTGATAAAGTGATCTTAAAACACTAAAGTTACCCTGATACAATTTTCTTGCATCTGTATCGCTGAACAGGAAGAAGACATGGTTCATATCACCATCTGTCTCGACACGGTCACGACTCATAACTTCTGTGTAGACATCTGTATAACAAGGGTCTACATAGTACCACTGACCATCCACCTTGACTGCATTCCAGTAATGGTCGGAACCGAAGTCTTCCTGTTCTTCGCCATACATTGTAACGTTGGACTGGAAGGAAATTCTTACAAGGTCAACTGTGTAGCCTGCATTGATATCCAGTGTCTTACCATCTGAACCATAGTACAGTTCTTTGGCTGTCTTCCAGTTATCACATACTTCAGATGTAGATCCATCACCTGCTGTCACTGTTTTCTTACTGTCATACGCATCTGTCTTATCAGGATCAATCAGATAGATATCTTTATCCAGGCACTGCACAAGATATGAAAAAGCTTTGGAGTAACCCAGACATACAGATGTACCCATACCGAATGCACCAAACTGAGTACCTTCCCAATAGTTGATGACACCAGTTGTCATACCGGTTGCAGCCTGCTTCGCATAGATTGGAATCGCCTGCTTAAAGCTTGTTTCCTTCGTTCCATCACCGTTCATATCCAATGCCGGATCATCGCTATCTAACTGCTGCTGAGTAAGCTGCTCAACAGTCTTCGTAACGCCTTCAACCTCAACGCCTTTTTCTTCAGCATTTTTGATAAATTTATCTGCTTCCTGCTTCAATGGTTCTGCTGCGTCTGGAAGGTTTTTTTCACAAATGCTTCCGGATCCTTCTCGATAGCTTCTTTATTAGCTTCTACATATGCATTCGCATCTTCCTCAGACTGTCCAGCCTTCACCAAAGTCTGAGCAATAGCGTTTTTATAAAATTTTACAAGCAACTCCTGCTTAATGCCTGCATAAATCTGATCATGGAAATTCTGTTTGATCTGTGGTTCGTAAACCTTATAGATCTCATCGTAAACTTCACCCTCATGCTCCTGCTTCTGAGGATCCTTTGCAATCATCGGCTTGTCATCATTTGATTCCTTACCGGAGTTCATGATGTAGGACATATCAAATGTATTGTTATGGGCCAACCAGTCATTCAGAACAAGCAGCTTCTGTGCCTTTGTCTGTGCACCTGATGCTGTAACTGCAGCAAGAGCTTCATCTCTTGCATTTGTTACATCTGGACCATAATACTTAATACCTAACTTATCACCATATGTGAAAGTAAAGATCATACCTGTCAGGTCATCGTAGCTCACCTTGCCATCTCTGATATCCTGAACAGATTTGCCGTCTAAGGCAAGCATCTGACCAAGGATACCAAGACCATCTGTATCATCGTTGAAATCCAGAAAGAATGGATTCTGAACACCGAGTACATTAGCATTGGCTGACCACTGATTCAGATACTGCTGATACATACCAACAACTGTATTAATCTGGTCTTCTGTCAGCTTCTTGGTTTCAGCCTGTTCATCTGCTTCATACAGGTCTGCTGTGCTGATATTAGATTCATTGGATTCTGTGCCGGCTTCTCCGCCAACCATTTCGAGATCCCCCAATGCTTCACGCAGGCTCTGGATTGCAGGATCTTCTTCATCAATCTCCACGTCCTTTGTCAACTGTTCTGCAACAGCTGCATTGGCACCCTCGAACTGGATGACTGGTGTCTGTATTGTAATACCTGAAATAGTTACTTTATTTTCATCAGTATCTGTGTTTGAAGAATCAGTAGTTGCTTCTGTTGCATCATCTTCTGTCACAGAATCTTCTGTTGCTGGATCTTCTGTTGCTGGATCTTCTGTTGCTGGATCTTCTGCCTCATTTGTATTGGTGTTATCCTGCACGGCTTCTGTAGTATTTTCCTGCACTGCTGGTGTTTCTTCATGTGCAGGCTCTGCAAGAACTCTTGAAGGCACTACACTGAATACCATTATAGTAGAGAGGAATAAACTCAAAAGCATTTTACTTCTCTTTTTCATAATGTCTACCCTTCCTTTCGTGTTTGTATTAGATAATCCATATTATGTTTTTTGTTTGCCCCCACCTCATTTCCATTGTATTTTATTTATACTCCACCCTCTATTATATGCTACTGTAATTCGTATTTTGCATATATTTTTGCATATAATATAGTAATTAGGTATTTACTTTAATATATCACTGCTAACTGTTTTGTTCAAGACATACTGACGTTTTTTAGCACAAAAACACATCGAAAAGTCTGGTTTTCAGGTTTCTGGCATGTATAAACGTAATAAAGAAATTCCCCCGTATCTTATGATTTGTTAAAATACGGGGAATCATCAAGTTTTTTCTTACTTATTTATATAGAATTTACATATTGATGCGACAGAGGAGTCTTTTTTAGTTCAGTTCCTCAAGAATTGCTGCTGTGAGTTCTTTTCTGTTTGTCTTGAAGTGGAAATACGGTCTTTCCTTGATTACGCGGATGTCTACCGGATATTCATATTCTTCCAGTGCATCTGCAAGACCTGCTTTTACTTCATCCAGACTCTTTGTTTCATCAAGGATTACAAAGAAATATGGAAGGAAATATCCTTCATGATCCTGATCTGGTACAAAGCAGAAGAATCCATCTTCTACACCAGCTACACGTACTGCTTTTGTCTCCATTCTCATCATGTAAAGTTCTCCGCCACCGAAACGCTTTGTTGTTCCACGTCCAAGAATGTATACAATTCCGTGTTCATTGATGTAAGCTTTATCTCCCGTATGTAACCAGCAGTTCCCATCTGGATGATTGATCAGTGTTCTTTCAGTAAGTTCATCACCTCTCCATCCCGCATAGTGGAGCATCATAGCAGGACCCGTCATACATAATTCTCCGATTTCTCCATAATTCAGTTCTTCCAGATCCTCTGAGAATACTGCCATAGTTGTTGCCGGCATTGGCATTCCAACGCATCCGTCTACCAGCGGGAACATCGGATTTGGAAGTGTAAAGTTTGAACATCCTTCACTCTGACCATATCCGGCACTTAAAGTTGCTTTAACATTATGCTTATGGAAGAATGCTTCTACTTCTTGTGTTTTCCTTTCGTTCATTGCTTCAGCTCCGGTTCCGATACTTCTTAGATGAGACATATCGTAATCTTCCGGAATTCTGTCACTCTTCATAAGCATTTCACAGAACATTGGAATCAGTGCCCAGAAGTTTGGCTTCTGCTCCATAAATGCGATATCAATATCTTCCAGCGGACAGAATGGATCAAGTACCATAATCAGTCCTGCTGACAATGGGAAGATTGCCATTGATACAGTTACTGCAATCAGTGCAGGTGGTAAGATTGGCAGCCACCATTTTTCCGGTACATCTGACGGCGGAATAAAGATGGACATCTGGAATGCAGTTGCTACTATATTAGAAGAAGAATGAATAACTAATTTAGAGATTCCTGTGGATCCGCTTGTATATGCGCCAAATACTGGTCTGTTCACATCTTCTTGTGCCATATAGTCTTCTGTATAATCTTTCCCAAGTGCCAGGAACTCGTCCCATGTAAGATCTCCTTCTGTTGTCTCTATCGCACCGGTATATCTGGATGCAATTTCTTTTTCAACATAGTCCGGGACAGATTTTCTATCTGCATAATCATATGGAGAAACCTTAATTACACGCTTCATTGGTGTCGTTGCACGGAACAGATCTTCATCTGACTTTGATGTATAATCCATGACAAATGCTGTCTCTGATTTTGATTTTCTGATTGCAAAACATAATTCTTCTGGAATGTCATCTCTGCAGATAATTGCAGCTCCGATTCTTTCTGCTGCGATCAGAAGGATAAAATGTGCCGGAACACTTTGCAGAAATACAGGAATTCTGTTTCCTTCACCAAATCCAAGTATCTTTAAAGATTTTGCTGCTTTATCAACTTCTCCCCAGAATTCTTTCCATGTAATTTTGTTTCCGTAATATTCAAATGCAATTTTATTTTCGTCTGGATTTTTTGCTCTTAAAAACGTTTCAACAGTTATTGTTGGCACTTCAACGTTGCGCAGTGCTTCTGGATAAAACTGTAACCATGGTTTATCAACGCTCGCTTTTCCAGTTAATGTTGCTCCTGTATTTTCCATAATTATTTACTTCCTTTTCCGATTATTTATTTGTTTTATAATGACGATTCGTATTCTATCATGGATATTTTTCCTTTTCAATAGAAGTGGTGAATTTGGCATATTGAATCAAACAAATCAACTAATTCATTTTTTTCAGGATTTCATTCAATAGGAAATTTTTTGTATAAATGTTCTTGTTTTCTTATTTTGTATGCAGTACACTAAAATTATAATAGAAGAGAGGGGCTTTTGATTATTATGAAAGAAAAAAACAGATTCAGTGTTCTGTTAGAGCATCTGACATCTATGGCCAATTTAAAAAATTATGTACTTGCCAAAGCTGTGCAGTATGATGAATCTTATATAAGCAAATGGATTAGTGGAAAATCACTTCCAACAGAAAAAAATCACGAAATTATTTTGCAGAATATCAGCCAGTGTATTGTTGAGGCTCTGACTGATGATAACCGGGACACTTTTTTAGAAGAATATCAAATTTCTGACGTTTCGAATCTTCAGAAAGCGATTTACGATCATCTCGAATCTGAATATACATATGTAAAAGAACTTCAGGTAACAACTGGTTCTAAAGTGGCTACTAAAATTTCATATTATCCGGAACTTACACTGGATCAGTTTATCTTTAAAATGAAACATCCATCACTCCGTAAAGTACAGTCGCTAAATATTTATGCTATGGTAGATATTCTGAATGTAGACACGAATTATCAGCTTTTAATTGCTGAATTTAACAGCATGCACAATGACATAGGACTTGTGCTTCCAGGAGTTCATTTTTCTTTAATGATTGATTTGGAATCGTCTTCAGATAATCCGGTTTATACGGCTGGTTTCCTGATGAATTTGCTTTCAAATCTTTCGAATATTGATTTTAATCTTTATTGCGGAACACAGGCACAGAAAAAAATGGTTTTTGCGATTAAAGATATTTATTCGCTTTCAGGTATGTTAGTTGATCAGAACCATTGTCTTGCTGTTACAACAATTGAAGATTCGTCTCTTTCAACGGAACTTTATTACAAATTAAAATTACTTTGCAGCAAAGAAACATTGCTTATTCGACGGACATCTATTCCTGAAATGATTCGTACTTACGAATATGAGCATTCACTGTTTGCCCGGAATTCTTCTTGTCTGCTTGGACATTTTACAGAACATTTTCTTCCAACTGATTTACATAATGAGCTGCTTGATAAGTATGGCTCTTTTATAGGAAAGACATACAGACCTGTACTTCAAAAAATGCATTCTCTGGTATCGCAGATACTTGCTGTTACACCGATAAGAGCACTGATTTATGCTTCTGCATTTACAGATTTTACAGTTACTGGCGAATTGGATTTCTATGGTTATCGAATTCAGCTTTCGCCGGAACAGCGTCTTCATTTTTTTAAGCATATGAAACATCTGCATGAAATTTCAAATGCGCTTCAGATTAAGATTTTGCCGAATGGTTTGCTGTCTGATTACCAGCATATCCCAAGACCGACACTGTTTTTTGCAGATGAGTTTTCTTATTTGCGTTTTAGGAGAAATACACCGTATTACAATATCTGTATTCCGAACAAAATTAGTTTGAATCGAATTTTTTCGGCCTTTTACGATACCGTTTGGGAGTTTGAATCCTGTATTGCACCGGATGCATATCTTACTCATGCAATCCATTCTGTAGAAATTTTGCAATCAGATGCTTCAGGTGATGTGCACAATTAAGAGAAGTCAAGTGGGCTGTTGCAAAATAGATGAGTAATCATCTATGGAGCAATAGCTCCATTTTTATGTCCAAAAGCAGAAAACGGACTCCGAAGAGCCCGCAATCCATGGTATAATTAAGTATGACCAAATACATAAAATACCATAAAAATTATACCGAATTCGGCGAGCCTTATCAACTGGTTTTGCCATTAAATTTGGAAGGTCTGGTTCCTGATGATGATTCTGTCCGACTGCTGAGCCACGAATTGGAGGATTTAGATTACAGTTTACTGTATCAGGCGTACTCTACCAAAGGCAGAAATCCGGCAGTGGACCCAAAGACCATGTTCAAGATCCTGACCTATGCTTATTCCCAAAATATTTATTCTTGCAGAAAGATTGAAACCGCTTGTAAACGTGATATTAACTTTATGTAGCTGCTTGCTGGTCAGAAAGCACCGGATCACAGCACGATTGCAAGGTTCCGTACTGGATTTTTGGCAGACACCTGCGAAGCCCTGTTTTATCAGATGGTACGTCGCTTGGAACGAATGGGCGAACTATCAAAAGAAACCATATTTATAGATGGTACGAAACTGGAAGCCTGTGCTAATAAGTATACGTTTGTATGGAAGAAATCGCTTGGAAAATGGGAAGAAAATATGTTTCTGAAAATACAGGAGGCGGTCACCCTACTGAACCAAGAGTACCTACAGGTTGTCCGTATAAAGAACGATGTTCCCGTGCTAAAGGGAATAAACGTCTGTACATCTCCAAAAGTTTCTTAGAGAAGCGTCAGGAATCCTATGAAAATATCCTGAGTGAAAAGGGGATCTTATACCGGATGAATCGCTCGATATGATGCTGGGATCCTTTCAATTACTACTGGGGATGCCGAAATTTGCTATTCGTGCGACAGCCTCTTTTCTCTTTCAGGCTGCCTGTAACCGTATTTTTTCAGAAGCGGTACGGTTTCTGGCATTATTTTCCATATTTTCGCGGCTGGTCGGAAATACCTGCGAGGTAATCGAGACTGCAGTCGTACGTCTTTGCCAGCAGCATCAGCGAGTCCAACGGGATCTCACGAATGCCTTTCTCATACCGGTTGTAGGTGTCCAGATGGCTGAAAATCTTCCGCGCCGGCGTTTCTTCTATTTTTCTGTACATGAATGAACTTCTTTTTCCTGTCCTGCTTCTTCTGCGGCTGCCACACTGAACCGGCCACGGCTGCAGCAGATGATCGTCTTTTTCGTCCGATCAATCGCATCGCTGGTCTCAATTTCTTCTGTCTTCATCGCAAGCGCCCCCGGAATGGCTCCGTGGGAAATCTCTACTGCGTCGCGGATATCCACGATCTGATAGCTCGACGGATCGAGTTCTTTTAATTCTTTTATTGAAATACTGGTACTCATGTAAATTTTCCTTTTCTTTCTTCTTTTGATTTACTTTTTGCGGATGTCTGCCATCGTATTCAACAACAGTTCCCGTTTCCAGAACACCAGGCCTGCACTTGCGAACAGAATCGCATACCGCAGGATCCTGTATGGGAACAGCAGATTGCAGATTACGCTTACTCCAATCAGAAATGCGGAACATGCCAGCAGAAATCCGGCATCCATCAGGTTTTCCTCAATACCTTCTGCCACCAGAATCCGTTTGCTCACCACATAGTGTCCAACCGAATACAGAATATAGCATGCCAGCGTCGTGTAACCGGCTGCAACATAACCGAAAATATGGATAAAAATAAAGTTCAGCACTACGTTGGCTACCGCTGCCGCCCCGACCAGTAGGAAAGCGCCGGACTCAGCAGCGCTTCCAGAAACATCAGTAAAATCATCGATTTCGGCAGATTCAAAGCCTTCTCCCAGAAACCCGATGTAAAACAATACAATGCGAAAACCGCACCTGTAATCACAAGCGTCAGTCCCTGCATCGAAGAGGTATAGGCATCCCGCTGCTTCTCGTACTTTGCCATCGCATTGTCGTAAACACCATTGAACAGGTACAGCGATGTCAGAATCGTCAGGATCTGCAGCTAGGACAGATAAACCGTGTAGGTACCGTACTCCTTCGTGCTCATCAGACGTGTGAAAATCGGAACGGTAATGAACGAAATGCCCTTTTGAAGAAAGCTGCAGATCGTAAACCAGATCGCCGCCCGTGCCTGAATCGTTATGTGTATTTTATGATACCAGCTCTTACATAAAGGTTAGTTTTTATCTGTCTGCGGAGTTTTCTTACATTCCAGTTGCATTTCATACACTCTGTTTCGTAAAAAAATCGTTCAAACGCATCATTTAATACCATAATTTCTCGAATATGTGAAAAAGACAAGTTATTAACTAAAACATCTGGATCTGTTACAAATTCGTTCGACACTGTCGAACTTTTTCCAAAATCTGGTAATTTAAATTCGCTCGACACTGTCGAACCAATTTGAGGATATACTTTATAAAACTGTCTACAAGCCTTAAAAAGCGTATAATTCATTCCTTTTTGATCAATTTGCTTTTCCAGATTTTTCAAAAGATGAGAACCATATTCTGCTCTGTCGCTGCCATCTTGTTCGTATTCAACTATATAATAACCAATCGCCCAATTGCGCAATGTCATGAGCTGATTTACAGCTGATTTACAGCACTTTTTGCTGCTGAACTTGCTTTATCATTTATTTGCTTAATACTATCTGCAAGCAGTTCAAATTCCATTGCATTACCTCCAATACATTGTCCTAAGACTGTTATAAATTCGCATAGACACAGTATACCACAGCTCCTGTGTCTATGCGATTTCTTTGGCCAACTTGACCAAAAGTTCTCTCATATGTTGACAGCAGGCACCCGTAGCCGTGCTTTTCAGCACGAAGAAAGGCCCTGACTCTCCAAAATCATTATCTGGAAAATCAGAGCCTTCCGGCTTGGAAATAGCCTAGCACGGCTACCCCTACAGTAAACATATGCAATTACTCAAAATACTAATAATTATGGTAAAATACTAAAAAGGCTCACCAGAACACACACAATATTCTCTAGTGAACCTTTTTATTCAATAAGCTCAAATCTAGTTTAGTGCACGCACCGCCCTAGTAAAAACCTCTAACGATTTTTGTTCTATGAAAGGTATTCTACTCTTTCC
>UMEX01048257.1_pt1 | contig 11187 bp, 10 predicted proteins | sample 1964871 | NCBI WGS metagenome assembly UMEX01 (sample SAMEA4836032, study PRJEB28245) | human gut metagenome | biome: gut microbiome; material: fecal sample | place: Denmark | collected 2008
CATGTTCTGTCGGCAGCCTGGTCCATATCAATTTTGCCAATGTCAAGCGGCCTGAGATAGAGCAGGTGCAGCTTGACCTGGATGCCCATGGATACAGTTTGTGCATTACCGATACGAAAGGATCCCATGCGGATCTGACCCCGGATTATGCAGCAATCCCGCAGGAAATGAAGCAGGTTGCAGAGTGCTTTGGAAAAGAAGTGCTGGGCGAGGTATCCAAACAGGAAATCCTGAGAGATATACCACAGATTCGGGAAAAAGCCGGCGACCGCGCGCTTCTTCGGGCCATTCATTTTATGAATGAGAATGAAAGGGTACGCCAGGAAACAGAAGCATTAAAGCAGGATCATTTTTCAGAGTTTCTGGAACTGGTGAAAGAATCCGGGAATTCTTCTTATAAATATCTGCAGAATGTCTATACCAGCCGGTATATCCGCCATCAGAACCTTTCGGTAGCGCTGGCTGTAAGTGACATGGTTTTGGGCAAACAGGGAGCCAGCCGGGTGCATGGCGGCGGGTTTGCAGGAACAATCCAGGCCTTTGTTCCCAATGATATGGTGGAAAATTATCAGGAAGCAATGGAAGACATCTTTGGACCAGGCACCTGTCAGGTGCTTAAGATTCGGAAATACGGCGGTGTGAAAGTCTTATAAGAGGAGGAAATGAAGATGAGTAGTATTTTGGTATTAGGCGGAGCTGGCTATATCGGATCCCATACGGTGTATGAGCTGATCGATGCAGGAGAAGACGTGGTGATCGTTGATAATCTTCTGACTGGTTTCAAAGAGGCTGTGCATCCAAAAGCAAGATTTTACCAGGGCGATATCCGGGACAGAGCTTTTATGGATTCTGTTTTTGAAAAAGAGGATATTGACGGAGTGATCCACTTTGCTGCAAGCTCCCAGGTCGGCGAAAGCATGAAAGATCCGCTTAAGTATTACAGCAATAATCTATGCGGTACCGAAATCCTTCTGGAGAGCATGGTGGCACATGGAATTGATAAGATCGTCTTTTCTTCCACCGCGGCGACGTATGGAGAGCCTGAGAGTATTCCAATCCTAGAGACAGACCCGACGATTCCGACCAACTGCTATGGCGAGACCAAACTGTCCATGGAAAAAATGTTCCACTGGACATCCGTTGCCCATAATCTGAAATATGTTTCTCTGCGCTATTTCAATGCCTGCGGAGCACATCCGAATGGAAAAATTGGTGAGGCCCACAATCCGGAAACACATCTGATCCCGCTGATCCTTCAGGTTCCGAACCATCAGAGAGAGTATATTTCCATTTTCGGTACGGATTATAATACAAAAGATGGCACCTGCGTGCGGGATTATATCCATGTCAATGACCTCGCCCAGGCCCATATTCTGGCCATGAACTATCTGCGTAATGGCGGAAAGAGCGATATCTTTAACCTTGGAAACGGAGTCGGTTTTACTGTAAAAGAGGTTGTGGAAACTGCCAGAGAAGTAACCGGACATCCGATCCCTGCAAAGGAAGAAGCACGAAGAGCAGGAGATCCATCAACTCTGATTGCTTCCAGTGGAAGAGCAAAAGGTATCCTGGGATGGAAACCGCAGTATGCAGATCTGAAAGTGATCATTGAAACAGCCTGGAAATGGCATCAGGCCCATCCGCATGGTTACAAAGCTGATTAAAGGGGGAAGATTGCTATGATCAATACGCTGATCAATGAACTTGTGGCCTATGGCTTAAAATGTGGTCTGGTATCGGAGGATGATCAGATTTTTGTGACAAATCAGTTATTAGACCTCTTTCGCCTTTCGGAGTTTCATGAAGAAGAAATCCTGAAAAGCCGGCCATTAGCTGAAATTCTGGAGGATATGGTCTCTTATGCTCACCAGCAGGGGATCCTGGAAGAAGATACCATTACATGGAAAGATTTATTTGATATCAGGATCATGGGACTGTTAACTCCGCTTCCGTCTGTTGTCAGATCCAGGTTTCAAAGCCTTTACCAGGAAGACAGAAAAAAGGCCACAGATTATTTCTATAAATTGAGCCAGGATACAAATTATATCCGTACAGACCGCATCGCAAAAGATGAAAAATGGGTAACGGATACCGAGTATGGCCCAATAGATATTACCATTAACCTGTCTAAGCCGGAAAAAGATCCGAGAGACATTGCCCGGGCCGGCGCGGTGAAAAGTACCGGATATCCGAGCTGCCTCTTATGCAAAGAGAACGAAGGGTTTGCAGGAAACCTTTCTCATCCGGCAAGACAGAACCACCGGGTGATCCCGATCAAACTGGGCGGAGAACAGTATTTCCTACAGTATTCTCCGTATGTTTACTACAATGAACACTGCATCATTTTCAATGAAGCGCACCGGCCAATGAAGATTGACCAGGCTGTATTTAGGAAACTGCTGGAATTTGTAAAGATGTTTCCGCACTATACGGCCGGCTCCAATGCGGATCTTCCGATTGTCGGCGGTTCCATTTTAAGCCATGATCATTTTCAGGGTGGCGGCTATGTCTTTGCAATGGCCAAGGCACCTTATGAGAGTGAATTTGTCATTCCGGGCTATGAGGATCTGACTGCAGGTATCGTGAGATGGCCTATGTCCGTCATCCGGTTAAGAGGAACTGATACAGAGCGGATTGCTCTGGCAGCAGACCATATCCTTACCGCATGGCGTGGGTATACTGACAAGGAAGCCTTCATTTTTAGTGAAACAGATGGAACACCGCACAATACGATCACTCCGATTGCAAGAATGCATGAAGATCTGTATGAGCTGGATCTGGTACTTCGAAACAACATTACAACGGACGAGTGCCCGTGGGGCGTATACCATCCGTCAGCAGACCTTCACCATATTAAAAAAGAAAATATTGGCCTGATCGAAGTGATGGGACTGGCCGTTTTGCCGGCGCGACTGAAAAAAGAAATGGCATTGCTGGAAAAATATATCCTTGAAAAACAGGATATCCGCAGCAATCCGGAGATCGAAAAGCATGCGGACTGGGTAGATGCATGGATTGGATCCTATGAAATAACAGAGGATAACATTCATACCATTCTCCAGAAAGAAATCGGAAAAGTCTTTGTCCGGGTTCTGGAATGTGCCGGTGTATATAAGAATACAGAAGAGGGCAGAATTGCTTTTGGAAGGTTCATTAAAACCTTATAACCCCTTACAAAAAGCAGTTGGACATCAAGCGTTTGAATTTCATAATTAAAAATCCCCTTTCCATTAAAAGACTTCACAGAGTTGGCCTGTACAGCGTCATCTTTGTGAAGTTTTTTGCTAGGGCTTGCGCAGGCAGAGTATATTTGCTAGAATTAAGAACAAATGTTTGCAAAATAAAGAAATAGCTTCCGGAAGCTTCAGATTTTTGAACCAGAAACAAAAAAGGACTGATTATATATGCAGAAGAAAATGATACTAAAAAGTGATATGCGGGTGTATTTTGATATGGATGGGACGATTGCAAAATGGCGAGATGTTCCAGTGGAGGAAAGCAGAAAACCAGGATATTATATAGACTTAGAACCAGAAACAGAATTATTGGACTTTTTGGGTGCCGCACTGGAAGCAGACGAGAATATGAATATCCTTTCCTCATACTATACGGATACCAGAGCGCTTCTGGAGAAGAAAAAGTGGCTAGATAAGTACCTGCCGGGAATCAGCTCTTCGCACTGTCTCTTTGTTCCTTATGGAAAGAATAAGGCAGAATTTGTTGAGACCATGCTGCACCGGAAACTGGGGAAAATGGATATTCTGGTGGATGACCATACACCGAATCTGAAACGATGGGAAACGGCCGGAGGTACAGGTATAAAATGGCTGAACGGAATCAACGGAAAGAACGGCCGGTTTGAAGGTATTCGGGTAGGCAGTGTAGAGGAGCTGAAAGAAGCATTCGATAAGATTGCAGATAGAAAAGCGGTTGGATAATAGAAGCTGTGACTCATTCGTGATACAATGGAATACACGGAGGTAAGCATATGCCAAAAGCGAAATGGAATCTGAATACCATATATATATCGGAAAGACTGCAGGAGAGTCTGCGCCCAATCTCCCGCAGTGCTCTGACTACTGTGGTTGCGCCCATGGGTTACGGAAAGACAACCGCGGTAAACTGGTATCTGGCTGAGCGCACCAGGACAGAAGCTTTAAAGGTTATCCGCATCAGTGTGTATTCTGACAATCTTGCGATCTTCTGGAGAAGTGTTCAGGATGCTTTTGCTCGTGCTGGCTTTGCATTTTTGCGTGATTACACCTGCCCGGAAGATACCGCCGGAGGCGGGCTGCTGGTAGATGATCTTTGCCATGAACTGGCCGGAGAAACTTCCTGCTACATATTCATAGACGATTTTCATCTATTAACAGACCGGCGGGCATCCATGTTCCTTTGCATGCTGGCCAACAGGCTGCCCGCAAATGTTCATCTGATTGTTGCCAGCCGGGACCGCTTTTTACCAGCTTCAGAAGCATTTCGTCTTGGGGCAAAAGTATATCAGATTGGGACGGAGCAGCTGCGCCTGAACCATACAGAACTGGCTGTCTATGCGCACCGGTGCGGGACCAATCTTTCTGAAGCGCAGGTTGAAAGTCTTCTTTATTCCAGCGAAGGGTGGTTTTCCGCGGTTTAGCTGAATCTGCTGACACTTTCTGAGTATGGTGTATTGCCGGGACGCACTTCCGATATTTATACCACATTTACCGCGGCTATGATTGATCCGCTGCCAGAGAAGCAGCGGGAGTTTTTGGCAGTCATGGGTCTGGCCGATGAATTTACGGTGGAAATGGCACAGTTTATTACAGGGGATGCGCAGGCAGGACAGACGATTTCTATGCTGACGGAACAGAATGCCTTTGTAAAGCGGCTGCCGGATGGCATTACATATCGTTTTCATCACATGATGAAGGAGTGTGCGGAGCACAGCTTTCTGGCTCTGAACACAGAAACGCAGAAGTTTTATTGGGAGCGGTTTGGCCTGTGGTATGAAACGAGGAAACAGTATCTTCATGCCATAGCGGCATTCCGAAAAAATGAAAACTATGAGGCGTTGTTGCGGATCATTGGAAATGATGCAGGCATTCTTCTGGCGTCGCTGAAATCGTCCGAGGTGCTGGAGATACTGGACCAGTGCCCGACAGAAACATTGAAAGCCAATCCGTTTGCCATTCTGGTACTGATGCGCCGCATGTTCACCTGGCGGCAGATCCCGAAAATGATGGAGTTAAAGGCACTTCTTCTGATAGCCATCGAAGAACATCCGGAACTGTCAGCGGAAGAAAGGGGCAATCTGCTTGGCGAGTGCGACCTGATCATGAGCTTCCTCTGCTACAATGATATCCGGGCCATGAGCCGTCTGCACCGCAGCGCCAGCAGCCAGATGTCCCGGCTTGCGATCAGTATTCAAAATAGCGGAGGCTGGACGTTCGGTTCCCCTTCGGTACTGATGATGTTTTACCGGGCCCCGGGAGAACTGGAAAGTGAACTTGCCGAGATGGATGACTGTATGCCGCATTATTATAAGATCACGGGGAACCATGGGCAGGGTGCGGAAAAGATCATGCGGGCAGAGGCTGCCTATATGCAGGGTAATTTTACAGATGCATATATTACTCTGGAAAGCGCCTATGCCCAGATTGATGGAAATGGACAGCAAAATATGGCGCTCTGCTGTGATTTTTTGCTGTGGCGCCTCTCTTTATATGCCAGTGTACAAAGACGGTATACCTTTGAAGAACGATATGCCGCGCTGCTGCAGTTTCATGACGCATCCTGGATGAATATCTGGAGTGCTACCTGCGCCTATTACCATGCAGTACAGGGGGATACTGAGAAAATCCCGGAGACCTTTTCCCGCCACCAGCTTGCCGGTATCAATATGCTTGCACCGGGCAGACCCATGATGGAAATGATTGAAAATCAGGTGTATCTTGCCCAGGGAAATTATGCAAAAGTGATTGCGTTCAGTGAAAATCTGCTGGCCGTATGTGAGGGAATGCATTATGCGCTGGTTGCGCTGCATATCCGTATTCAGGCTGCTGTTGCATATGAGCGGCTGGGAAAAACAGAAGAAGCACACGCGATGCTTTCCAGAGCACTTTCTGATGCCGGACCGGATGGATTTGTGATGCCATTTGTGGAAAATTATGAGGGCATCAGAACAATACTTGAACGGGAAATAAGGACCGGTCTGATTACGAAGATTATCGAGCTTGGAGAAGCGGCAAAACAGCGAAGAGCAGAAAATTCCCGCCCGGCCGTCTTTGATGCGCTGACAAAACGGGAATTTGAAATTGTAGAGCTTATGGCAAAACGGATGTCCAACCGTGAAATTGCCGGAAAGCTGTTTCTGTCGGAAGGAAGCGTCAAGCAGTACATAAACCAGATTTATTCCAAACTTCATATTGAGGGCGACACCAGAACGAAGAGAAGTCAGCTTATAGAGCTATTCCTACCCAAACCCTAACCTTTAGTTAATGGCTATCCCATAGGATCCACCGTACAATAACAGTACGGTGGTTTTTTTATTTTGGAACACAGACAGAAAGGAGGGCTCTCTTGAAACGAAGGTATCTTAAGGATGTTACACCGCTGCCCGATTATATTTTGCAGGTCGATTTTGTATCGGGAAGCCGGCTTTTGCTGGACATGAAGCCTTATCTGGATAAGATCCGTTTTCTTTCCCTTGCGGATAAGAACGTGTGGAGCAGTGCTGTGACCAACGGCATTTTTGTCCGCTTCGGGGACGTGGAATTAAGCCACGATGAAATATTGTCCATGGCAGAGCAGGAGCATTAATGCAACTTTAGAAAAGGGAGGATTGCAGGATGAAAAAATGGAAAAGTTATTTATTTCCAGTGATCGCACTGGCAATGTGCCTGAGCCTTGCTGCCTGCAGCGGCGGGGTCGGCAGCGAAGGCGGAAGTGATAATCAGGAAGATGATGGAGATATGGAATACAGCGTTCCGGAGTCTTTTGAAGGAATGGTGAAGGATTCGGAAATCACGGCAGTTTATGACATGTACTGGGGAACCTGGATTGGAGGAGATGACAGTGAGCTCATTGTGGGGTTAAACGGCAGTGGGGAAGACCGCTTTGAGTGGTACGACGCGGATGAGGAGCTGACAGCCAGCGGATATATCCAGCTCGTGCCGGAATATAACGCGGACTATTTCTACAATGAACATGACGGTTGGGCCCACCACTGCTGGCGGGATGAGGAAGGAGCGCTTCATATTGATTCCTTCGGTGTGTTTACAAAGAAACCTCTGGGCGGAGACGTAAGTGAAAGCGACTGTGAGGCATTGGCCGGCGTTTGGTTTTTAGACGGTGAGGCGGATGCGGCCAGTTTGATCGAGATCGGAGAGGATGGCAGCTGGAGCCTTTCTGAGCGCCTGGATGGTGACGGGGATCTGGCTGAGGTGGATTCAGGCATTCTCCAGGTGAATGAACGCGGCGATGATCAGTATTTTGCCGTTTCTGAACAGTTTGACGATGTGTTTTATCCTATAACCCTGGTAGAACCGGGAGTCATGTACTGGGGATATACAAATGAATATTATGAGAGAAGTGAGTGATCCGCACATAGAGATGATCCAAAAAAAGAAAATGCATTGGCTTCATGTTCCGGCCTTGTTTCTGTGTCTGAGTCTTTCTGCCTGCGGCAGCAGCCATTTGGATGATTCAGGAGCAGATGACTCCGTTTTACCAGGTGGCATGGAACCGGTCACAGATATGGCCTTCCTTGACGGTGCCTGGAGCATTGCTAGCACTACGAAGCTGTATTTTGACAGCAAAGGCGGCTATTATATCTACCGCAGATGTGACGGAATGGGTGGCCGCGGGGAGTTCTCAGAAGTGGATGGCAGGCCGATGATCGAGTTTAACGGGTTCCTCTATGATTTTCTTCTGCGGGATGACGGAGTACTGCTGCCAGACCAGAACGGAGAAGGTGATGGATTTAATATTGACCACCATACATTTCAGCGGGATGGTGACGCAGAGATCATCGAGTGGGAGCCGGAAAACTGGGACGGGATGTGGCAGAATGCCCTGGGGGAGACCATTGTCATCAACAGTACTCTTAACGAATATGCAGCTTATACGGAAGACTATTCTTCAAACGGCACCATTGGGAATGCCGGATCAGGCATGGGGCTTTACCTTTATGAGGACAGTGAAAAAGCCTATCTTTGTCCGTCTGCTGATGGAAACAGTTTTACCCTGGCATGTGAGTATCCGGGCCGGTACAGTAGTGGTGAACATTTTGACGGAGTTTTTTACCGGAATGGTGATTTTACCGCTTATACAGATCTTGAAAATGCAGAGTTTTACTATGACAGCGATTCCCAAATCTGCCTTTGGTACCATGACGGTGTGAACGATTACTATTTAGGAGACGAATATTCCATTGGTGATGACGGCCTGGCTTACCATGATGGGGACGGTCTGATCTATCCTGCAGGCTGGATCCCGGAAAAAATCTATGATCCTGCTGTGGACTGGGGAACGGACTGGATGAATAACTGGGGCGTTTGAGCATATGGAGAGGGGAGAAAAGAACAATGAAACAGGAGAAGAAATCTTTTTTAATCTTAATAGTGCTTCTGTCCTGCGTGGGACTATGTGCCTGCAGCGTAGGAAGAAAGCCGCTTGGAATCACCGTGGTGAACCGTACCACATATCCTGTGGAAGACATCCGTATTAGGGAAGCGGATGGTAAGGAGTGGGGAGAAAATTTCCTAGAGACAACACTGGCCGAAGGCGAAAGCACTAAGATCGATCTGGGAAAATACACGGCAGCAGAACTGGGCAGAGGTTTTCAGGTTCAGTTTTACGGAGAGGATGAAAAGCCGGTCAATCCGAACTATGATCCTGATACCGCGACGATTTTGGAAAATGGCAGTTTTTTGATCTTTACACCGCCGGATGTGAGCGTCCCTATATTCGTGGACAGTGCCTATGATGCGGTAGTCTATGACAAAAAGATCGTGGAACTCTATGCCCTGGATGATGACGGTCGCGGGGATTTGATCCCAAGAGAGCGTATCCCTGTCTTGATGGGCGGGGCGCTGCCCTTTACCAACATGCAGAACCTGCGCACGGAAAATAATGAAGATGGAACATACCGCTATGAGGATTTTACGGAAGATGGCCAGATCCTTGTGGTAAATATGGCGGAGCCGACCTGCTTTGTTCCTGAAGTCCAGAATTTAGAAGATTACCTGACAGCCTGCGCTCTGTCATTAAGTAATACGGATACCTATGAACTGTTAACTGCAGAAGAAAATGAGGAATATACGGAGAACTTAACTTACCCGGTGTATATCGTAACGTATACTGCAGGTGAGAACGAGGATACCCGGAAATGGACCGTATTGGCCATGGATACTGACAGTGATACCTATCTTTACGGGTTCAGTGAGACCATGGATGCGGAAGAAGATATGGATGGGATTTATCAAAATATTTTTTCACAGCTGTATCTGAGTGATGAAAATTAGTAGGGAGGATGGCACATGAAGAAAAAAATATCGTATGTTCTGGCGGGTATGTTATTGACAATCAGTTTGGTGTGTATGGCCTGCGGCAGCACACAGGAGGCAACTGCATTACCGGATGACGCAAATGAAAGCATTCAGGGTGATGAAGATGAGGATCTGCAGAATGATCCGAACGATGGCCTGGGCGGGGATCTGAATGAGGACACGGTGAATGATTTCAGTGGCTTTGAGGGCATCTGGCTGGGAGAGGCGGACAACGACTACGATTACATGGAGTTTGACGATGAGGGAAACTGGACGCTTTACCTTAGCGGCGAGATCGTGGATGAGGGGTATCTTCGTTATGAGCCGGAATGGGAAGCTATTTATGCCTACAGTAACCGGGACGACTCTGGCAGCCGGATTGCGATGGAAGAGGGGCAGCTTTACAGTTCCGCATACGGCTACTTTAACCCGGGCGAGGGGATGGAGTATCTCTGGTATAAAGATGGAGGAGAGCTTACGGAAGATGACGAGCCGGTTTCCTATGTGGAGAACGGATCAGGCGGAAATGGAAATCAGAACGCACATCCGGATTCTTACTGGAGCTGGGATTCGGATCTTTGCCAGCGGAATGTCTCTGAATTTGAGGGTGTCTGGTATTACGATGGCGATCTCTCGGCAGAGATGTATGTTGTGATTGATGGAAAGGGCAACTGGAGTTATTACCAGCGCGCTCCGGGAGCTGAGGCTGCAGAAATGGATCATGGCATCTTCACATACTCCACGGATGAAACAAGTACCTATTATGCGGATTCCACCGTATATGATGGCGTGTCCTACAAGGTATTCGACTTTGACAGCGATATGCTCATATGGGGAGATGAAGGTGCTTATTACCGGATGGAGTAATGGAGAGGAGGAGCAGATCATGAAGAAACGACAGACAAAGAGGATTTGCCTTACGATGCCAGTGGTGTTCGCCCTTAGCCTTATGGCATGCGGCGCTTCCGGAGACGTGGCGGGCGATGACTGGCGGACCAGCGGTGTGGTAGCCGGCAGCGGAACGATTACCCACGATGGAAAAAGTGTGGATGTGCTGGTTACCGTGAGTGAGACCAGCGCGGCATTCTATTGGGACCAACCGGAGCAGTTACTCTATGACAGTGTGCTGTTTCCAATGCACATTCCGAATGCGGAACAGACTTTTAACGCGATTTCCTTCGATGATATGAACGGTGATGGGGAAAGTGATGTGCTGGTCAGTTTCATTGATGAATACGGAGATAATACGGAATTGATATGGATCTGGGATTCGGTGGAGCGCTATGTGTTCCGGGAAGATCTTTCCACCATTACGATCGGTGATGGTGACCAGGATACCGATGGGGAAACGGATCCGACTATGAACCTGGAAGACTATGTGGGACTCTGGGAATATCAGGGGGAAAACCGCTGGCTGCGCATCCATGATGATTCCACCTGGGAATTTGTAAATGACCAGGATGATGTGATTGAGTCCGGTACACTTTGGGTGGAAGAAAGTGGCGTGACGCTTCATTTTGATGGAAGCGGTGATACCCTGCAGCTTGATCTTACGGTCAGCGGGGATCTGATGGATCTTACCAATGGAGGAAGTCTGTTTCCGATAGAAGCGATCCAGTCCAGCGTGCCTTATTTCACCAGAAATGGCCTGGAAATG
>UMEX01041735.1_pt1 | contig 11135 bp, 10 predicted proteins | sample 1964871 | NCBI WGS metagenome assembly UMEX01 (sample SAMEA4836032, study PRJEB28245) | human gut metagenome | biome: gut microbiome; material: fecal sample | place: Denmark | collected 2008
TCGATATTCTTGAAGTTAAAGAATCCGCTAAACCCGTAAATCACACGGGGTGTCGTTGGGAACCCGATGTATGTGGCATCATTCACGTCGATCGTACCATCCTTGTTTATATCACGGTAGCGGATGTCTCCCGGCTTGATATCACCTCCTTGGGTAGGCGAATTATTGATCTCCGCCTGATCGCGGAAAAGTCCCTCGGCAATATAACCGATCTGTTGAGACAATTCATGCCCTTCTCTCCGCTGCCATGCCGGTTTGCTCGTGGCCTCCTCGATCTTCCTGTAAGTAGCCTTACTATACGTGAACGTACCGTTCAAAATCATCCAAAAATCCGGGGTAAAGGCATGCTGCACCTTACCTGAAAGGTCAATACCGCGGGAACGAGCCTTACCTACGTTTCCTAATTGCGGTTTTTCCAATCCGGTGGTCGACGGCATCGTGTAACGATAGTCCAAAATATTATGGCGAATTTCCTGATAAACATCGGCATTAAGCTCTACAATTCCACCAAAAAATTTGGTTTCGATACCGATATTACTTTGTTCTGCAATTTCCCACGTAAGTTTCTCATTCGGATAAGAAGCTACAAAAGGCCTTGTTATATTAGTTCCACTTGGAGCCGGGTCTATCACACTTTCTGCAGACAACAATGGCAAATGGGTGAAACGCGGGTCCTTGATAACACCGTCATTCCCGACCTTACCCCACGAGAAACGGAATTTCAAGAAAGAGAGCCAATGGGCCGTATGGTCGGCAAGGAATCTCTCTTTGGATGCAATCCAAGCTGCTCCCAACGCAGGGAAGAAACCGAATTGGTGATCTTTGGCAAAACGTTCGGACCCGTTATAACCGAAACTGGCCTCTGCAAAATATTTGTCTCTCCACCCGTAAGTCCCGCGCATGGACAAGCCCATGTTCCGATTCGGAATACCATCCAGCACGGATGCTGTTTGAGAATTCGTGGTTTCCTGCAAATTAAACACAACTGTCAGACTGGTCTGGTGTTCTCCCCAAGCTGCCACATGCAGCCCTCGTACTTCGTAACTCATTTGCGTGGATTGGGCACTATTGGTATGCTCTTTAGAATCATCTTTCGCCAAGGTTCTGGATGCCTCAGCACTATTCAAGGCATTCAACTGATGTACCCCGGTTTCAAAATCATAGTTTTTCAGAGCATACATATAAGGGGTTGTCTTATAAGCATTCGCATAGTATCCGGTCTGGTTCATGGAAACCGAAGCCCGTAACTCCAAACCTTTGAGAAGAGTCGAAAGATTGTGTATATACTCTGCACGAGCTACAGCCGAATAACGACGACGATCCTTGTATCCCTGATGCAAGATCAAATAAGGATTGACGGTGCTTTGATCCACTCCTCCGAAACGAAGATGCGGCCAATTGGAAGACTCATCCGCCGGATAAGTCGGGGCAAAATCCACCGGAGAAGCATTAAAAGCCAAGTAATAAGCTTCCGATACATCGGCATAAGGACCGCGATATTTATCCAAGTTTGCTGAAGTATTAATATTCAAACGAATTCCGGCACTCAGGTCTATATTCAGATTCGTACGGAAAGAGAACGTGCTATTTTCGATATTACATTTGAACTGGTTCAGACGATCGGTCTTCAACATACCCTCGTCACGAACGTAATTCACGGACGTGTAATATTGAACCAAACGGGAACCACCCCGGATGTTCAAACCGGCACGGTGATTGATGGAGTAATTGTGGAACATGATGTCGTACCAGTCGTTCGCCGGATACACCCAAGAAGGATATGACGGTGAACCCGTGCGTTCGATGCGTTCCACGCTATATTGCGGGGTGGCATCCGGGTTACGAGCCAACAACGCCTGATTGTACATCTTCATGTAATTGATGGGGTCTACCACCTCGATCTCCCTTGTAGGCATACTCAATACCGCCTCGTAACGAACGGAGGTGTAAACACTACCTTCCTGTCCTTTCTTGGAGGTAATCAAAATTACCCCGTTTGCCCCGCGGGCTCCATACATGGCGGTTGCCGATGCATCTTTCATCACACTGAAAGTCTCGATGTCTTCCGGTGTCATACGGGAAAGATCCAGCTTGGACGACTCCACCCCGTCAATCAAGATCAAAGGGTCAATATTGGCATTCGTTTGGAAAGAAGTAATACCACGAATGTAGAATTTGGTATTCATTTCCTCCTCCGTCAACGCCCCGGGAATACCTCCCGTCTGCCACCCCACGATACCGGCGATTTTTCCGGCAAACTGGGAAGTCAAGTCACTACTTGAAGATTTCAAGGTTCTTGCATCCACGGTAGTGATTGCCGAAACCACGCTCTCTTTCTTTTGCTCCCCGAAAGCCACAACGGTTACCTCCTCGATATTCTCAGCCGTGGGATTCAAACGAACGTTTAATTTCGTTTTCCCTTTGAGCGGTACGACTTCTGTCTTGTAACCAATGAAAGAAACCCGCAAGGCATCCTCCGGCCGGGTATTGATCGTGTAACGTCCCTCGGTATCCGTGGCCACCCCTTGGGTCGTTCCTTGGATAAGCACCGTGGCCCCGGGAATAGGATTCCCTTTTTCATCCACGACCCGCCCGGTCACTGCTACCAACTGTACCGGTTTTGCCTCCTTAACCACGATCACGACCCGATTCTTTTCGAGAACATAATCATAGGGACTGTCTTTCAACAATGTTTTTAAAGCCTCGTCCACGGTAACATCTTTTACTTCCAAGGTGAAGTGTCGGTTTTTATCCACCACCCCGTTGCTCTGGAAGCCGTAATCAATACCCGATTGTCGGTTGATTTCGACCAGAATGGTTTCCAGCGTGGCATTTTTCATCGAAATGGTTACTTTCTTCTGGATGACCTGAAACACACAAGATGTCGCCCCGTACGTGTCCCTAGGTATAGCTCCTAGTGTCGTAAATACCAAGAATATATACAACACAATTTTTTTAGCGATAGAGATACCGCCCATGTGATTTTTTTGCATAAATTTGTCGTACTAATTTAATTAAATAGTAAATTCACTTTACTGTTTGATGGTCGCTATGGATAAAGGCTCAATTTTATACGATAGCGATTTTACCCTAAATTATCCTGCCTAGCGGGATAATTTTTTTACTTGTTGTTTTTTACTTCACGATGTAATGCCCCCTTTCTTTTATAAATTTACAATCCGTCATTTCTTCAAGGAATTGAATCACCTCGTCAATCGGAGTCTCTTTACTCAAATTCATGGTTACTTCAATCCGGGCTAATTCCGTCCGGGTCTCGAACTCGACCCCGTACCAAGTTGAAATATCTTCCAGCACGAGATCCAAAGGCTTGTCCCGATAGCGGAACACGTTATCCAGCCACGCCGTGGCATATTGCACGTCCACACGTTCCACTTTAATATCACCGGACCCCACGTTATAAGCGACCTGCTCTCCGGGAACAACTTGAATCTCGTCACGACCGGGAGATTTAAAACCAATCTTCCCCTCGATCAACACGGTCTCGACCGTCTTTTGCTGGCGTCCCTTCACGTTAAACCGGGTCCCGTAAACCCGGATTTTAGAACCATCAATATTGACCTCGAACGGCTGCCCCGACTTCGTCACGTTAAAATAGGCCTCTCCCGACAATTCCACCTCCCGCAAATCCCCGACAAACTCTTCCGGGTATTTCAAGCGACTCCCGGCATTCAACGTTACCTCTGTCCCATCAGCAAGCGTCACGTTATACGTGAACCCGGCAGGAATGATTAGAGTGTTGTACGCAATTTCGCGAGCAGTCCTTACCGTATCATACATGATATGGTTATTCGCGATTTGAATGTTCGATTTCTGAACAACAGAATCCATCTTTTTCTCTTTCAGGTTCAAACTATTCCCGTCCGCCAGAATCAATGTCGGCACGGCAAACTCGTGATCCATCTTGATCACGCTGACTACTTTTGTCGCCTCAGGCACTTCTTCCTTTTCATGTACCCACAACGAGGCAAACACGAGCCCACAACACAGCACCGCCGCCACGGAACTCCCGCTCCAAATGATCCGACGGCGCATTCTCACACGACGCAGCCGCCGATCGAATCGCACCCCCGCGGCCTCAACCTCTTCATCCGAAGGGATTTTCACGTTATCCAGCATTTCTTCTATATCTTTTTCAGTCTTCATGTCTATATCTTTTTACACATATATAAACTGAAACAGGAAAAACTACCGTAGAAAAGTGATTTTTTTCAAAAAAGATTTACATTTGCACAAATAAACCTATATTGGATGTATGTCAAAACAGAACGATATTATCCTTTTGGAATCTTTTAATCGGCGAAACCCGAAAGCGTTTAGTATCGTTTATCGAATGATATATAGAGAATTATACCTATACGCGACCCACATTTTCAACCCGTTGAATCTTCCGGCAGAAGACGTTATACAAGATATTTTCACCGATATATGGCTCCGGGAATCCGTTCAATTCCCGTCACTCCCTTACATCAAAACATTCTGCTTTATCGCGTTGAAGAATGCCTACAAGAATAAAATCAAGCATCTGGGATACCAGCAACGTTTCGAACTGGAAAGTAAAGTCGAAAACGAATTTTCGGAAGACATCGAGCAAGTGGAATTATTTCATTCCTTGTATGAATCACTAAAATTCCTACCCGATGATCACGCCACGGTTATCCGCATGTACCTCGAAGGCTGGAAACCCGAAGAGATCGCCACGAAACTGGGCCTCGCCCTCCAAACCGTCTACAACAAACGCCGGGAGGCGATTCTTATTTTGCGGAAACATATGGTGAAGTAATTGTCTATAATTTATTGCAACCCTAATCAAAAAATGATTATCTTTACAACAAATTATATTGATATGACTATAAGAAATTGGATAAAACAACAAGAAAGCCTTGGTAAGCCCACATTCTCATATCGAGATGTAAAAGTCAATTTTAGTGACATGCCCGAACAACATATCATGAACGAGTTGTACCGTCTGTCAAGGCAAAAAATTATCCAATCAGTTTACAAAAGCTTTTATACCGTGATTCCGATACAATATTCAGTTCGTGGTATCGTCCCCCCCACTTATTATATCGACCAACTGATGGAATATCTCGCTAAACCTTATTATATCAGTTTACTCAGTGCAGCGGAGATTCATGGTGCAGCCCACCAGCGCCCTCAACGCTTCTCTGTCACGACTTTACGCCCCGTGGTAACAACATCTGCACGGAAAAACAACCTTATCGTTTGGAATTATAGAAAAGATATTCCCGAAAATTTACTTTGCAGCAAGAATTCCGAAACCGGGATAATTCATTATTCATCAGCTGAATTGACAGCTGTTGACCTCGTACAATTCGAGCATCAGATAGGAGGATTGTCCGTTGCCGCCACAGTTCTTTCTGAATTAGTAGAAACTATCGACTTCTCCAAAAACTCAAATACTTTATTTCAGACAGCCTCATTAACATCGATTCAACGACTCGGGTATATATTGGATTATATACTGGAAGAGACAAAACAGGCCGAGATGCTGTATCAGCAATTATGTCTACTAAACAAAAAGCTCGGCTATACACCTCTTGCACATTGTCTGCCCATCCGTGGAGCCAAACGAAACAACAAATGGAAAATTATTATTAATCAAACAATAGAAATAGACGATATATGATAAACAGATCAGCGATACAAGAATGGGGCGCACAAGTACCTTGGACGGACAATGCTCAAGTGGAACAGGATTTACTGATTTCACGTTGCCTCGTGGCTATTTTTAACGATAACTTTCTGCGAAATCAACTGGCTTTCCGTGGAGGTACGGCTCTTCATAAATTATATCTTTCCCCCCAGCCTCGATATAGTGAAGATATTGATCTGGTACAAATAACTGCCGGCCCCATAAAATCCATCATGTCCCGACTAGGCGAAGTTCTTGATTTTATGCCAAATAAAGTAACAAAACAGAAACGATATAATAACACCATGCTATTTCGTATGGAATCCGAAATACCTCCCGTCATGCCGATTCGTTTGAAACTGGAGATAAACTGCTTTGAGCATTTCACTGAAATGGGCCTGGTAGAAGTTCCTTTCTCGGTCGGAAATAAATGGTTTTCCGGTTCCTGTAAGATTACTACCTACCAATTTGCTGAATTATTGGGGACGAAATTACGTGCGCTCTATCAACGAAAAAAAGGGCGTGATTTATTTGATCTGTACGTTGCATTAAAACAAACGGATGTAAATCCAGATGACGTGATTCGCTGCTATCACAAGTATATGAGGTTTACAGTACAACAGCCACCCACCTACAAACAATTTATTCTCAACATGGAGGAGAAAATACAAGATCCAGATTTCCTTGGTGACTCACAATTATTACTGCGACCGGAGATTTCATTCAACCCCCAAGAGGCATATCTAGTTGTGAAAGAGAGGCTCATTGATAGACTTTCTTGGACCAGATAATATACTTTTGGGCCTCGCCCTCCAAACCGTCTATAACAAACGCCGGGAGGCGATTCTTATTTTATGGAAGCATATGGTGAAGTAATAAACTACTCACCTCGTTTGGGAACAAGGAATTTATGAAATTACATTATAGTAAAACTAATTTTACGTCCAAGCCCTTGAAATATCTTAAACAACGTGGAAAGCTGAATATCTGCATGTCCATTTTCGATACGGGAAATATAACTTTTTTTTGTTCCTATTTTAGCTGCAAGTTGCTCCTGCGTCATACCCGCTTTCAAACGCTCCGCTTTTAATTGTTCCCCTATAATGAATGCCTCACAACCATTTTCAAATTCATTACGTTCTTCCGTCCCGATAGCACCAAAATCTTCCGTGATTAAATCCTCAATCGGAGTACATCCTATTGCTTTCAATTCATCATTACTCATCATTTTATTCTCTTTTTTCTGCCATAACAAGTATTTTCGCTTTTACAAAGATAACTAATTAGTGAACAAAAATCAATGATTCATCCGTTTTTATTATTAGAAAACATCAACAGGGATAAAATAGGGATAAGCCCCCCTTTTACTATAGTTATAATCTCCCTTGGACCTTTCCTCTTTCTTTCATCGTCCTTTCATAACCCATTCCCAATATACAGGAAATGGTGCTGAAAGGACGGTATAATGGTCACGTGAGATTATTACAGTATTATCACAATGTTATTACGGGATTAAAACTCTAATTACAGGCAGGGATACAAGAAGAACCTAAAGAGAACCTAAGGAGAAGTTACCCAAATAATCCCACTTATTCGAAGAACCCTCGAAACTTACACGTAGCTCCCACATTCCACAATATTTAAGCTCTGTGAAAGCTTCGAATAAGCTCTGGTTAAGTGAGATTATCTCGGTTAGATTACCACTTTATCTGGGTCAGATTAGGATATAAATAGTGCAATATATTGCACAAAATGGTTAAACCATCCCATTTTTATCGTAAATTTGCACTAAAAGGGAAATATATTGCACTATGGATTTCTATCAACTTATTAAAGAACCGTCGTGCTTTACTTGGTCTGACTCAACAGGATTTGGCAGATTATACCGGTTTGAGTCCGCAGATCATCAAAAGTATAGAAACGGGAAAGCAAATACACAAGCGTTCTTATCAAGAGCGTTTACACCGTTTTCTGAGGAATAATTAAATATCACACCATGACAGAAGAAGAGAACAAACAACGGATGCACGATCTATTGGTAGAGATCGAAACCTTGGAAAAAGATGGGTTCCCCATCCAGCAGCAATGTACCGAGGCGATTGCCTGTCTCGAAAGAGCCCATAAAATGTTTGTCCAAAGAGCAACAAAAGAAGGATTCAGCTTACAGGATTGCCGGGTGGGAGAAATAGAAATAAAGCAATACTCGGCGATGAAACAGATGGCTATAAAAGGAGGACTCCCCCACGCACATTATGACCAGCGCATCCGGGAAGTACGAGTCCGGCTATTCGGAGAACAAATGGTAAAAGATAATTTTGATTGACTTCATCAGCTCCCCCGGAGAACCCCAACAAGGAGCTGATGATTTTTGCAACGCCTATTCTTCAACAATCTCTACTTTCAGACGATCCGGTTTTTCTTCGGTGATTTGCAGTTTCGTACCTTTAATTGCTATGCGAATCGCATCCCGGATACTCATTTTACCTTTCACGGCATTTACTTTCACACTACCCGTCTTTGCCAAATCCGTCTCGATAAAACATCCCGTGGCATGAGCCAAAGCCTGTGCTGTTTCATCGAATCGCTGTGCCGGAATATCATACGGAATTTCGGTAATCGTATCCAGACATCCACGACAAGGATGACGTAAAGTATCCACAGATCTCGATTCAGCAATTGTTGTGGACTTCACCTCAACAACCCCGGAATCACTTGTTTTCACCTTACCCTTACACCCGCAAAACAATGCTCCTGCTAACAAAAGAAAAATTAAACTTACACGTTTCATAATATCTCACATTTTAAAATCAAACTCCTATCCATCTCACATATAGCTATCGATCCTAATTTCATTATTACAAATGAAATGCCATACCAGGAAAAACAGTCATATTGTCCTTCGAAACCGGAAATATCACTAACTTTGGCATAAAAACAAGACTATGGCAACTACAATTATATTCAACGCTTGTATCATTACCATGAATGAAGGCATGGAGGTGATCAAAAACGGTTCCATCCGGGTGGAAGACAACCAGATAAAAGAAATTCGAGAAGGAAAAATCGAATCTCCTGACGCGGAGTATTTCGATGCAGAAGGCATGATCGTGATGCCCGGATTTATCAATACACACACTCACGTCCCCATGACCATGTTACGCGGGTATGCCGATGACCTCCCTCTCCACACTTGGCTAAACGAACATATTTTCCCGGCAGAGGCACGTATGGTGACCCCGGAAAACGTGGCAGTTGCCGCCCGCTTTGCTTTTATCGAGATGATCAAGTCGGGAACCACGTGTTTCAACGACATGTACTTCTTTGAAGACATCATCGCCTCGGAAGCCAAGAAAGCGGGTATCCGGGCCGTCGTGGGGGAGTCCCTGATCGACTTCCCGACACCGAGTTTTCACACGGTCGACGAAGGGGTAGCTCGCTGTGAATCTCTCGTTCAACAATGGTACGGGGACAGCTTGATTCATCCTACCATTTGCGCCCATTCTCCCTATACCTGTTCAAAAGAGACGCTACAAAAAGCCAAAATACTCTCTGAAAAATACAACATTCCCCTCCACATCCACGTGGCAGAAACCCGTAAAGAAGTGGAAGACCTCACGAGTCAAACCGGTATGGCCCCGGCCGAATACCTTTACTCGATCGGGTTACTAGACAGGAACGTGATCGCGGCCCATTCCGTCTGGCTGAACCCGAAAGAAATTGAATTATACGCCCGGACCCGCACGTCTGTTGCCCACTGTCCGAAAAGTAATCTAAAACTGGCCAGTGGTATCGCCGACACGGATACATACATGAAAGCGGGCATCAACGTCAGCATCGGTACCGATGGCACGGCAAGCAACAACACGCTGGATATGGTGGAAGAAATGCGCTTCGCGGCCCTCCTTCCCAAAGGCTCCCTCTACAACCCGGAAGCCGTCAACGCCCGAACGACATTACGAATGGCCACGATCAACGGGGCAAAAGCCCTCGGTATTCATCACCTCACGGGTTCTCTCGAGGTCGGGAAACGAGCCGACCTGATCGTAATTCATGCCGATGCCAGCAATATGCTCCCGATCTACGACGTGTATTCAGCCATCGTTTATGCTTCCAACAGCAAAAACATCCGTTCCAGCATGGTAAACGGGAAATGGATTATGCGCAACCGGGAGCTTATGAATATCAATAAAACGGAAACCATAGAGTCCATGAAACACATCGTTAACAGCCAGATTGACAACCGAAAATGATGACATGGAAATGAGTCTTTCATTTTCGAATTTCCATTTTCAATTCTCAATTATATTCGTTAGTTTTGCAAACCTTTTTACAAAGAAAGGAGTTTATAAATACTATAAACCCAATTAGATATGGAAAATAAAAATTATGGAGGACTCGACAGCGAGTTTACGGCATACGAAACTGCCGAGATTGTAGTATTACCTGTACCTTATGACGGGACAAGCACGTGGTTGAAAGGGGCAGATAAAGGTCCCGATGCAATTCTTGAAGCATCGGCTAACATGGAACTCTACGATATTGAAACGGATTCCGAAGTATATACTCATGGTATCGCAACCTTGGAACCGGTGACAGAGGCCTCATCTCCGGAAGCCATGTCTCAGGAAGTTGAAAAACAAGTTGACAAGATATTAACCGACAAAAAGTTCCCGGTGATCCTGGGGGGAGAGCATTCCGTTAGTATCGGTGCATTTCGGGCTTTCGCCAAACACTATGAAAAGTTCTCTGTCCTGCAGTTGGATGCACATTCCGATATGCGTAGCGAATACGAGGGATCAACCCACAACCACGCTTGTGTCATGGCACGTGCCAAAGAAGTGGCAACCGTGGCTCAGGTAGGAATCAGAAGTTCCGCTATCGAGGAAAAAGAGAACATCATGCCGGACCGTATTTTCTATGCTCACGATTTACATGATGCTAAAGAAGGTAACAACTGGATGTACATGGTGTCCCAAAAATTACATGACAACGTGTATATCACGATTGACCTTGACGTTTTCGACCCGGCTATCCTTCCGGCTACAGGAACCCCGGAACCGGACGGACTCTATTACAGAGAAGTGCTGAACTTCCTGAAATTGATCAACGAACGTCACAACATTGTCGGTTTGGACGTGGTAGAACTTTGCCCCAACGAAGTCAACAAATCATCTGACTTTTTGGCTAGCAAACTAATCTACCAGATATTGAGCATAAAATATCAAAACCAATGAAATAATTTTAAATGACGAAATTGAGTCAATAAGGTCCTCATAATTGTACCTTATATTTTTAAGATAAATAGAATGGAAAAGAAAGATTTATTAAAAGACACTATCAAACACATCGACATCAAGTCGTATGACTCAACCCAATTGATCGACGCGATGCGCGATATGTCATTCACCTCTCGCGACACGGCCAGAGCAACCGATATTCTGATGATGATGGTCGGAGAGAA
>UMEX01005737.1_pt1 | contig 10891 bp, 10 predicted proteins | sample 1964871 | NCBI WGS metagenome assembly UMEX01 (sample SAMEA4836032, study PRJEB28245) | human gut metagenome | biome: gut microbiome; material: fecal sample | place: Denmark | collected 2008
GGAATACTATTATCACTTTCAAGTGGCTTCATGTCGATTAAAACAATATGGGCAGCCTTGGGGATTATGCTTTTAAGTATTTCAGGACGCATTCTATTTACGAATCTTTCCGCTGTAAAAAGAACCCTTGGAAGCTTTTCCATGTGTTCCAAATGGCGCATGGAGCTTGGCGAAAAATTAAAACGCGTACCTATGGGATATTTTAATGAGCATCGCCTTGGAGATATTACAGCGGCAGTTACTACAACACTTGGAGATCTGGAAACCAATGCAGTTACCGTCATGGAAGCGGTAGCCGGAGGATTTATCCACGCCGCAGTGATAGGGATATGGCTTTTGTTTTATGAATGGAAAATTGGAGTTTTGATGTTCATAGGGCTTTTTCTTTCCCTTTGTGTGTACGCAAAAACACAAAAAGCTGGTATGAAATATTCTCCGCGCAGGCAAGCTGCACAGGCCGGACTTGTTACAGGCATTTTAGAATATATACAGGGGATGTCCGTGATAAAGGCATTCGGACTTGCCGACCGTTCGGACAAATCCGTAGACGCTGCAATCAATGAAAGCGCAGAGGCAAACATCGCTTTAGAAAAAGTTTTCTCCGGCTTAGCTGCCGTCTTTCAAATGATATTCAAATTTGCCAGATTCGCAATCCTTGTTGTTGCACCATACCTGCTTATGAACGGAGAAATAACTCCTGAAAAGTGCCTGCTCCTTATTGTCGCAAGCTTTATGATTTATACGACTGTGGAGCTTGCAGGAAGTACGGCTGCCGTTGCAAGAGTTGTGGATGCTTCTTTAGACAGATTGGAAACAATATCCAATATTCCCCTTCTTGATGAAAAGGGAACAGACCTTATCCCGAAAGCATACGACATAACCGTTTCAAACATTTCCTTTGCATATGAGGAAAAGGAAATTCTGCACGATGTAAGCTTTTCTGTTCCTCAAGGTACGAGCTGTGCCATTGTAGGACCATCAGGCTCAGGAAAGACGACCCTTTGCAGTTTAATTGCACGGTTTTGGGATGTAAAAGACGGAGAAATTCTTTTAGGCGGCGTTAATGTCAAAGACTATACCTGCGACAGCCTTCTTAAAAATTTTTCCATCGTGTTTCAAAGAGTTTACCTTTTTGAAGATACCATTGAAAATAACATTCTTTTTGGAAAACCGCAGGCAACAAAAGAAGAAATGATTACAGCGGCAAAGAAAGCATGCTGCCATGATTTCATATCCGCACTTCCGGATGGATACCAAACAAAGATTGGAGAAGGAGGTGCAACCCTTTCCGGCGGTGAGAAGCAGCGAATCTCTATCGCACGAGCGATTTTGAAAGATGCACCTGTTGTCATTTTAGATGAGGCTACGGCAAGTGTCGATCCTGAAAACGAACGGGAATTGCAGCAGGCTATTTCAGAGCTGACAAAAAATAAAACGCTTCTGATGATTGCTCACAGGTTGAATACAGTTCGAGAAGCAGATCAAATTCTTGTTCTTGAAAATGGACGAATTGTGCAAAGAGGAAAACATCAGGAGCTGATACAGCAGGAAGGACTTTATCGACGATTTGTTGAAATTCGGGGAAATGCAATTGGATGGAAATTAGGAGGCCTGGAATGACATACAAAAAATTTTACTTCGGAAAGTTAAATGCACAGATATTAAAAAAAATAGATGCGGAACATAAAACAAAAATGAAGCAGCTCATCAAAGAAATCAATCAAGGATCATGGACGGAAAAACAGAAAAAAAGGCAAAAAAGAAGCATTATTTCAAATATAGCCCTATACCGATGTTTCATAGATAAAGGGCTTTCAAAAAATGAGGCAAAAGAATTGGTAAAGGAGTATTCATTTTATGTTGCCCAAAAGGCACATAAGCTTTTGAAAACATTTTTCCATATCCCCGGGTTTTTCAGGATATTTCGTTTGTTTATGAAAAAAGGGATGTCGGGCGATGAAATATGGAAAAGCAGAATCCTGTCGGATGACGGGGAATACTACCGTGTCGATGTGCTCAAGTGCCTTTGGGCGGATACCTGCAATTTTTTTGAATGCCCAGAGCTTTGTGAGATATTCTGTCTGTGTGATCATATCGTATTCGGAAATATAAAGGGATTTGTATTTGAAAGAAGTCAGACACTGGGAATGAACGGTGAAAAATGCGACTTTTGCTTCATAAATAGGAAAGGGGAAAGTTAAATGAATAGGGCTGAGGAAAAATGGTCCGGGGATGCCGGAAAAATGAAAATGTTTCTTCTTCAAGAAATAGAAGAAAGAGGTCTGGAATGGAGAGGTTTGTTAGAACGGTGTCTTGGAGATTGTCAAAAAAACAAAATTTTAGATGTCGGATGTGGAACCGGGTTTATTTCACTGCTTCTTGCACAAATTGGGTGTGATGTCATTGCAATAGACAATAATGTCGCAATGCTCAAGGAAGCTGAAAAAATATCTGAGGAGTTAGGATTTTCAAATAAAATCACTTTTATGCTTAAAGACACAGAGTTAGTGGATTTTCCCGATAATACCTTTAATGCAGTGGTCTCAAGACATGCCTTTTGGCTATTTAATAATCCGAAAAAAGTTTATGCGCAGTGGTACAGAATTTTGAAATCCGGCGGTTGTATGCTGAATTTAGATGCAAATTGGCTTTTCCCTTTTTGGGGAGAGGAACAGGCAAAGCTCTTTCAGTCAGATGAAAACATTTTAACAAAACGCTACGGCAAATTTCAGGATTATTATCATGATACAGATATGATGGACGAATTGAAAAAACTCCCTTTAAGTTATATAAAACGCCCGGAATGGGATTTGGAAACATGCAGAGAAACAGGTTTTAAGAACATTGAAACAGAGACACTGTTACAGGAAAAGTATTGGAATCCTTTTATGGCACGCAGGTATCGCACGATGCCGACCTTTATCATCAAAGCTCAAAAGTAATATTTACGGAGGAAAATAAATGAAAAAAAATAAAGCATTAAAATGGGAAATTAAAGATGTCATTGCGGCTGTTCTGTTGAGTCTCTTTCTTATTCTCATCCAGTTTATTGTAAATATGGTATGCATGGCCAATCATTTTGTCAGCATGGTTTTATCAATCGGTTTTACCATGTTCTTATGTGCACCTGTCTATTATCTGCTTTTGTGTCGGGTAAGGAAGCACTTTGTCAGCCTTGTTTATATGAGTATCGTCGGTATGATTTATCTGTTGATGGGGAACTGGTATCTTTTACCGTACTTTGTTGCGGTTGGTATGATATGCGAAGTAATCTTGTGGAAAAATTGCTCTGAAAGAAATCCAAAACAAATTATAGCGGCGTGGACTGTTGCCAGTCTTTTATATAACGGTGTCAATTTACTGCCGATTTGGTTCTTTTGGGAAACCTATTACAGCTTTGCAAAAAGCAGTGGCATGGATCAAAATTATATAGATTCATATATCAGCTACTATAAGACTCCCGGATGGATTGTATTCATTGTGATTTTTACCACGATATGTGGGTTTGCGGGTGGTCTGGCCGGGAAAAAAATTATGGGAAAGCATTTCAAAAAAACGGGACTTCTATAATGAGGAAAATTTCTTTTGCTGTCATAACTAAAATATGGGGATTCATTTGTGTGCTGATAGCCATTTATATGGGAAAAGATGTCATTTTCAGCTGTATCCTTACAATTGTCGCTTTTTTGCATCTTATTATACAGGGAAAATGGAAAATCGTATTTAATTATGGCATATTCTACATCTTATTGGGAATTTTGCTCTGCGCCATACAACGCTGCGGACTTCATATGTTGATTTTTTCAGAATTTTATGTGCTGATGTTTTGGAATCTTTCTCCTGCTTTCTTGATGTCATGGGATTTGGTTACAACACCACCCGGAAAGATTTCAGCGTTCCTAAGCAGTATTCACCTTCCCACATCCATTATTTTGGGAGTTCTTGTAGTATTCAGATTCTTTCCTACCATGAAATCGGAGTTAAGGAGTGTGTATCTATCTATGAAAAACAGAAACCTGACAGGTATTAAACAGATATTGCAAGCACCCGCAAGGACATGCGAATATGTGCTGATTCCCCTGCTCGTCAGAATTTTGATGACAGCAGATCAGCTTTCCGTTTCAGCTATTGCAAGAGGTGGAGAATCACCGGGAAAAAGAAGCAGCTACTATGAGAGCAAGATTGAAATAACGGATATATTTGCCATGATTTTATGGTTCGCTTTGGTATCGGGCTATTTATGGATAGGAGGCATCAAAATATGATTGAATTAAGGAATGTTTCCTTTCAGTATGCTGATAGCAACCATGGTGTGACGAATATAAATTTAGCGATAAAAGCCGGTGAATGCGTGGTTTTGACAGGAAAATCAGGATGTGGGAAAACGACCATTACCAGACTTATCAACGGTCTTGCTCCAAAATATTACAAAGGAACTAAAAAAGGCAGTATACGAATTGCAGGAAAAGATATTGAAATGATGCCGTCCTATGATATCGGTAAAATTGTCGGCAGCATATTTCAAGATCCTCAAAGACAATTTTTTTCGTCAGAGCTTGAGGGTGAAATAGCATTTGGATGTGAAAATTACGGTTTCTCAAAATTTGAAATTCAAAAAAGAACAAAGGATGCTATTCATAAGATGAAATTGGAAAACATAGGAAAGATTTCCTTAGATTTGCTTTCAAGTGGTGAAAAACAACGAGCAGCAGTAGCTTCTGTATATGCAATGCATCCGGAGGTTTTTGTGTTTGATGAGCCGACTGCAAATCTGGACAAAGACGGCATCACTCAAATGAAAAACATCCTTATGCAGTTAAAGAAAGCAGGATACACATTGCTGATTGCCGAACATCGTCTCAGTTGGACAGAAGAGCTTGCCGACAGGTATTTATATATGAAAGACGGACAGATACAGCATGAATATTCTTCTTTAGAATTTAGTACAATGAATGACTTGGAACGCATTTCAAAGGGACTTCGCCGTATTATAAATAAACCTTTTACAAACCAAATTCCCCCACCCCGAACGGACAATATTGCAATACAGGGAGAAAGGATAGCTCTCAAGAAAAATAAAAAACAAATATTAAAAAATGTGGATATTTTTGCTAATGAAAAAAGTGTTACTGCCATCACAGGCAACAATGGTGCGGGAAAAACCAGTTTAGCTTTAATTTTGAGCGGACTTGAAAAATCAACAGAAGGTAATGTTTATATTCATGGTGAAAAGGTAAGATACAGAAATCTTCGCAGACATACCTATTACTGTTCAAATGACACAGGTACACAATTTTTTACAGAAAGCGTTTCAAAAGAACTTTTGCTCGGAACAAAATATGATGCAGAGAATTTAGAAGATGCAAAAAAATTGCTTAAGGATATGCATCTGTACGAATATAAAGATTCTCATCCTGCTTCCTTGTCAGGGGGACAAAAACAAAGACTTGCGGTATGCTGTGCGCTGTTATCAGGTAAAAATATTTTGATACTTGACGAACCGACCAGTGGATTGGATGCCGAAAATATGTTTTTGGTTGCAAGGGAACTAAAAAAGGCTACGGAAAAAGAAAAAACCATTTTTGTAATCACTCATGATGAGGAATTTATGGATGCTTGCTGTGAATACAGAATAAATATAGATAAAACATAAAGATAAAAGACAAGGAGGGTCTTATAATGGATGTTCGTGATAAATTGCTTACGGAAAATCCTTGGAAATTGATGATTAGCCTTAGTTTGCCGGCGATTTTGGGTCAACTGATAGTAGGATTATATGCCTTTGTCGATTCAATTTATGTCGGGCAAATGGTAGGAACCGATGCCATGAGTGCAGTTTCGGCGGCATCTCCGTTTGTATTGATCAATAATGCGATTGCAGTTCTTCTCGGAATAGGTTCGGGCTCTGTACTTTCTCGGGCAATCGGGAAAAAAGATAAAGAAACCGTGGATAAGATTATAGGAAATTTGACTTTCTTGGTAATCATTCTATCATCAGTAGTTATGATTATCGGTATCATATTTACTCCTGAATTTTTACGCTTATCTGGTGCCGACGGTGAAGTGCTGGAGATGGGTGTTTCTTATTTAAGAACAGTATATCTCGGCTCCATATTCGTAAATTTTATGCAAGGTGCAAATATGGTAATAAGGGCAGAGGGCCGCATGGGAGTTGCAATGGGAATCATGGCGGCCGGTGCTATTTTGAATATTATATTAGATCCTATATTCATTCTGCTTATGCCATCTCGGGGACCGCAAGCCGTTGCGATTGCAACTGTAATTTCTCAAATCAGTCAAGCTCTGGTCACCTTAATATACTTCTTGAAAAAAAGTCCGGTGGTTCGTTTTCATGGGATAAAACCTGCAAAAGATTTATTACCTGAAATTTTTTCCGTGGGAATGAGCGCTATGCTCATGCAAATTATGATGTTGGTTCAAATGACAGTTGTATATAATACGGCAGTGCATTTTGGCGGAGAAAAGCAAATAGCTCTTATGGGAGCCGCTCAAAGAGTTATGCAGCTTGCATTTGTTCCGATATGGGGAATGAGTCAAGGGATGCAGCCCGCTGTCGGAACAAATTTCGGAGCAAAAGAATATATAAGGGTTAAAAAACTTACGAATGTATTTATTATAGGTTCGACTTGTCTTGCCGGATTTTTCTTTGCCATAATCGAAATTTTTTCAGTGCAGATATTATCTGCATTTATTACCGATTCAGCTATCGTAAGTTCAGGATTATCTAATTTTAGACTTATGTACTGCATATTTCCTACCTATGGCATGCTCATAATGACAGTCACTTATTTTCAGGCTATCGGGAAAGCAAAACAGGCAGGAGTATTGGTTATACTAAGGCAACTTGTACTTGTAGTCCCTTTAGTATTGATATTGCCTCGTTTTCTGAACGGAAATGTTCTCGGAGTATGGTTGGCGTTGCCTTTGAATGATGTCGTTATAATTTTGATTGCAATTATATTGCTAATTAGTGAATACAAGCATCTCATTAAGCTTGCACAGGAAATAAGCAAGGTGAAAGTTGGCGAAATATCATGAAAAAAATCTTCATTTTGAGTTATTTCATTGCTTTTGCCTTTGTCGTTTTATTTCCGCGTTCCTTTATTTTTGCTGCGGAAGAAACTGAACATTACGAAACTGTTATTGATAAAGTTGCGGATGCGTATATAGGTAAAAGTGTTCCGGGTGCATGTGTTATTGTATCTGAACACGGAGAAATTGTGTTTTCAAAAACCTACGGATATGCTGATTTAGAAAAAAATATACCTATGAATCCTGAGAACACAGTTTTTGAATGGGGCTCAATATCAAAAACCTTTATATGGGTGAGTGTAATGCAATTAAGTGAAGAAGGAAAAATTGATTTGAATGCGGATATCCGCAATTATTTACCAAAAGGTTTTTTGAAAAATTTGCATTATGATACACCTATTACAATGCTCCATCTCATGAATCATACGGCGGGTTTCGAGGATCAGCTTATTAACCTGCGCTATTTTGAAAGTGATAAGGAATTTGCATTAGCCGAAGTCTTGTCCTCATATCAACCCGAACAGGTATTTTCACCGGGCAAGGTAAGCGCATATTCTAATTGGGGTGCTGCATTAGCTGCATTTATTGTAGAGAGAGCGAGCGGTCAAAATTACAAAGAATATGTAAATGAACATATTTTGAAACCTTTAGATATGAACAATACATCGATAGGTCCATTTCAGAATGACAATCCTACGATTTTGGCAAGAAAGGCAGTCGGTTATTCTTTTTCTGAAAAGGGATTCCGAAAAGAACCGAATATGTATTTAAGAATGTACCCTGCTGGTGGAATGAATGGCTCAGCCGGAGATTTATTGAATTATGCACAAGAGCTGGCTAAAAATCATGACAAAGATAATCTGTTGTTTAATAATCCTCATACTAAAAAAGATATGTTTACAGAAACCTATCGCTCCTATGGTGCAAATTCCGGTTTGTCTCATGGCTTCTGGCAATATGTGAATAATCCGGAAATACTTGGACATGAAGGGGGAACATACGGGTTCAAAACACAAATATGGGTAGAGCCAAAAAATGAGAGAGCAATTTTAATATTGACAAATGTAATGGAGACGGAGTTTTGCTCGGAGATTATGGAAAAAATTGCATATACAGAAGCTGATGAAAAAAAGATAAAAGAAAATTTAGATCTTAAGATGTTAAGCGGAGATTATCTTCCTGCCCGCTCTGCATTGAAAAATGTTGGAAAAATACAAGGGAAAATGCAAATGATTTCCATTAGGGTGACAGATGGAAATCGTCTTTGTCTTACTATGCCATTTGAAGATAAAAAGCAATATTACGAACAAATAGATTCTAACATTTTCTTTTGCAAGGATGCGAGTCCTGAAGAAAAAACACTTGCTTTTAATATAGCTGACGGCAAAGTACATTCTATGAGCTTTAGATTAGCTCATGATTATATCCCTGCCACTAACACACAAGGAAAAATAGCATTTTTGTTCAGCTTGGGAACTTATATATCAACCACATTATTATTTTTAACATTACTGATTATATGCATCATTTCAACTCTACAAAGGCGGAAGAAATGTACGCGGCATCATATGTATCTATATATTTGTGGAGCTATGCTTGGGGTTTCTGGAATTACCGGAATAGTTCATTGGTTTTCAATATATGAAATTCTTGCTCATGAACTTATGATTATTGTTATTGCCGGATGGTTTTTTAGTATTATAGGGATTTTATGTGGAGGATATGCAATTTTCAAAGAAAGAAGTATCAAAAACAGTGGATTACTACTAATATTTATAGCTCAGATTTTTTCGGCATATTATCTTGGGTTTTTAACTGTTGTATAGAGGATCTTTTAAAAGAATGCTCTAATATATATTTTTCGAGTAAGGAAAATTTGATTAAATAGTGGAGGTAATTGCTATGTGTTATGTAGGGTCTGTTATTTATATAGAAAATAATAATAGACCTTTTTGATGTCGGTAATTATTATAAACAATTAAATTTAAAACATTTTGGAAGAACAGGTTTCTTCCGTTTTCGAGGACTTTTTATGCTTATGTGCAGGAGTCCTCCTTTTTTGTCTGAAAAACAAATAGACAAAAAAGAAATGGAGGAAACTTTATGGCAAAAGAGTATTACCTTTATGTCAGAGGGCAAAAGGTAAAAGTCAGTGAAGATATTTATAAAGTCTACTGGCGAGAAAAAGAACACGAGAAGTATTTAGAGCAGGTGGACAGAAAAAACCACCTGCTTTTCTTTTCCTCTTTGGATCATGATGGGAATTTTGTAGATAACATCGCTGATGAAAGCGTTGATGTAGCAAAGATTGTTGAAACACAGATGATGATTGAGGCAGTCAGAAATGCTATATCAAAACTAAACGATGAGGAAAGGGACATCATAGAGCGTTTGTATTTCAATGATGAAACGCTATCAAGCATAGCGAGAGGTAAGAAAGTGAGCTATCAAGCTATACAATGGCGAAAAAATAGCATTCTTAAAAAACTAAGTGTGCTATTGGAAGAATTTATGAAGTAATCGCCTTGTGCATGAGGGCAGATTTTCCTTTATAAAGTGAAGGGAGAACTGTCCTCATTTCTTATTTAAGAAGTGTTTTGAGAAAAGTCAAAGTTAAAAATCTCTCTTAATGCCATTAGGCACTTGTTCCTTGACAACTGAATAGACCAAAGGTAGGACTTTAGCTACTTGTGGAGGATTATGACTTACGCCATGACCTTTCTGCTTAAAGGGATTTTAGTTTTATGAGTACTGAGAAATTAAGGAAACAAGAAAGCGAGCGACAAATAAGAATACATAAAAACAGATGTGGCAACCTGTTCGATGAAGCAAGTGGTGATAATGATACTTCAATAGTTTAAGCCGGCTCGTCTGGAATAAGGGGCGGAGGTGAGATTCCTATGTTGCTGCCAAGCACCTACCAATGTCATTAAACTTAAAAATAAATTTGAATGAGGAGGAGTTGAAATGAATAATGAATTATTAAAATATAGCCTCCAATTATCTATGCTGTCTATGTTACTTTCTAAGCACTTACTCAGCGATATTGAATATAAAAAGATAAAAATTAAATTGATGAAAAAGTATAACATTCCCACAGAATTATATTTATAATGTCTTGGAAGTGTGGTATAATAAAACTGCATAGAAAGATACAAAAAAAGGAGGCAGGTGCAGTGAAAAGAGATGTAAAAGTTATTAAAGGTGATACCACACTGAAAAGAACTGCATCAGGCTGTGTAGAGCGCTCAATAAAGAGGGTAGCAGCTTATTGCAGAGTCAGCACGGATACCGAAGATCAAATTAACAGCTATAATTCTCAAGTAGAACACTACACAGATTTTATAAAGCAAAATAATGAGTGGACACTTGCGGGGATATATGCTGATGAAGCGATAACCGGCACACAGGTTGACAGAAGAATTGATTTTCAAAGATTAATCAATGATTGTATGAACGGAGATATAGATATGGTAATTACAAAATCTATATCAAGATTTGCAAGAAATACTTTAGACACCTTGAAATATGTTAGAAAGCTGAAGGAATACAATGTTGCAGTATTTTTTGAAGAAGAAAATATCAATACATTAACGATGGATGGCGAATTGCTTTTGACTATTTTAAGTTCAGTCGCTCAACAGGAAGTGGAAAATATTTCAGCCAATGTTAAAAAAGGCTTGAGAATGAAGATGGAAAGAGGAGAAATGGTCGGGTTTCAAGGCTGCTTAGGTTATGACTATGATCCGGAGACCAAGAGTATTTCCGTCAATGAAAAAGAAGCTGAGATTGTACGATATATTTTCAGGAGATACCTTGAAGGTGTTGGTGGGATGGT
>UMEX01021446.1_pt1 | contig 10732 bp, 9 predicted proteins | sample 1964871 | NCBI WGS metagenome assembly UMEX01 (sample SAMEA4836032, study PRJEB28245) | human gut metagenome | biome: gut microbiome; material: fecal sample | place: Denmark | collected 2008
GGGCAGGCTCCCGACACGGGGCGTACGGTGATGATCGAATACTCGTCGCCCAACACCAACAAACCCCTGCATCTGGGCCATATCCGCAACAACCTGCTGGGTTACTCCGTGGCGCAGATACTCAGGGCCAACGGCCATAACGTCATCAAGGCCAATCTGGTGAACGACCGCGGCATCCATATCTGCAAGTCGATGCTGGCTTGGAAGCTTTACGGCAACGGCGAGACACCCGCTTCGTCGGGCATGAAGGGCGACCACCTCGTCGGCAAATACTACGTCGAGTTCGACAAGCATTACAAGGCCCAGATCAAGGAGCTGACGGCGCAGGGCCAAACCGAAGAGGAGGCCAAGAAAAACGCCCCTGTGATGCTCGAAGCGCAGGAGATGCTGCGCAAATGGGAGGCCAAGGACCCCGAAGTCTATTCGCTCTGGGAGACGATGAACGGCTGGGTGTACGAAGGTTTCGACGTGACCTACAAGGCGCTGGGCGTCGATTTCGACAAAATCTATTACGAGTCGCAAACCTACCTGCTGGGCAAGAGTCTCGTCGAGGAGGGACTCCGCAAGGGTGTGTTCTACCGCCGCGACGACAATTCGGTCTGGATCGACCTCACGGCCGACGGACTGGACGAGAAACTGCTCCTGCGCGGCGACGGCACCTCGGTCTACATGACGCAGGACCTCGGCACGGCTTACCGCCGCTTCGAGGAGAACAGGCTCGACGACATGATTTATGTCGTGGGCAACGAGCAGAACTACCATTTTCAGGTGTTGAAGCTCATCCTCAAGAAACTGGGCTATGCCGACTGGAGCGACCATATCACGCACCTTTCCTACGGCATGGTGGAGCTTCCCGAAGGCAAGATGAAGTCGCGCGAAGGCACGGTGGTCGATGCCGACGACCTGATCGCAGACATGGTATCCACGGCCCGCGAGATGTCGGACGAGCTGGGCAAGCTCGACGGCTGTACGGAAGAGGAGGCCGACGCCGTTTCCACGATGGTCGGACTGGGCGCGCTCAAGTATTTCATCCTGAAGGTGGACCCGAAAAAGACGATGCTTTTCGATCCGCGCGAGTCGATCGACTTCAACGGCAACACCGGCCCGTTCATCCAATATACCCATGCGCGTATCTGCTCGGTGCTGCGCAAGGCCGCCGAAGCCGGCATCGACTTCTCCGGTGCGGCGCAGGCGGATTACCTGCCCGAAGAGACCGCCCTCGTGAAATCGCTGACCGAATATCCGTCGGTCGTTGCCGCCGCAGGCGAGAACTTCGCGCCTTCGATCGTCGGCGCCTATGTGTACGAACTGGCCAAGCAGTTCAACGGTTACTACCACGACCATTCGATTCTCAAGGAGGAGAATGCCGAAACCCGCAGAATGCGTCTTCAGCTGGCTCAGCAGGTCGCCCGCGTCATCCGCAGCGGCATGAAACTGCTCGGTATCGACGTTCCGGAACGGATGTAATTCTCCGGCACGGATGTAATTTGCCGCACCGTCCGGGCGGAATGCCTTTTGTGCCGAGACCGGGACGAAGAGGGTGGGGCGTTGCCGCGGCAGAATCCGGCCGGGTTTCCGCCACTTTCGGACGCCGAGCCTGAGCGCGGCGTCTCCCGGATGAAAGGCAAAAATCTGGGCCGTCTGTTTCTTCGGCTATGATAAAAAAGAGGAAGATCGTTCTTCCTCTTTTTTAATTATGGCTTTCGCTTGCCGCGCTCAACTTTTTCGGTTTGCCGTTGTCATGCTTTCCCTGCTTGCCGCCCTCTTCCCTTCGGCCTGCCGCCGTCATGCCTCACTTTCCGGTTTGTCGCCATCATGTTTTCCCCGTTGGCGTCCGGCGGCTGTACTTGGCTGCCCGTACCCGTCCCGGCGGGAGGGGAGTGTCGCTCCGATGCCGCTGCGGCCATAAATATTTAGTGCTCAACCGTGGTATGAATCTTGCGAGTTGTGCGGCAGGAATTAACCAACACTATTATTTGCGTGAAAACAATCTTTACAACATTCGCTCTATCTCTTGCGTTGTGTGCCGCTGCCGGAGCGACGGCCCAAGTCAGGAGCGCGGCGCCGGTGCCTGCGGCCGATACCGTGATGCTGTCGGAGACCACCGACGGCGATTATCTCGTCCGCAGGTTCATCGTCAAACGTCCCGGCGACACCGACTACTCGGTCCGCTACCAGATCAATCTGGCGAAACTCTCCTCGACGCTCGACGGCAATTCGCGGGAGCTCGGCGATCTGGACGACTTCGTCGGCAACCTGATGAAAGACACGCTGATGAGGGTCAAATCGGTCGAGATCACGGGATATTCGTCGCCCGACGGTCCGCTGAAATTCAACGAGACGCTGGCCCGGAACCGAGCGCAGGATTTCAAGAATTACGTCGATCGAAAGTATGGTTTTTCAAATAAGTACGACGTGACGGTCAATGCCGTCGCCGAAGATTGGGAGATGTGCCGCGCATTGGTCGCCAAGTCGGAGGTGCCCGACAAACAGTCCGTGCTGGATATCCTCGACGGCAGCCGGTCGTCCGACGCCAAGGAGCTGGCGCTCAAAAAGATGCCTTCGGCTTGGAACTATATGAAAAAGAATATTCTTCCGCCGCTCCGCCGGGTCGAACTGACGATCAATTACGGCGAAGGCAGCGTCGTCGAGCAGCGCACGATGATTCCCCGGCCCAAACCCGCGCCGCAGCCCGTTTGCGAACCCTGCGGATGCGAGGTGATCGACGAGTCGATAACGGGCATCATCATCGAAATGCCCGGATCGGATGTCGATTATAAAAAGGAGCTTCGCGAAGCGAGGAAAATCGTCCGGGAGCAGGAGCGAGCCGCCCGCAAGACAGCCCGTGAGGAGGTAAAAGCCGCCAAAAAGAGTTACAGGGAGTTGGAAAAGATGTAAGGCCGAATAATACGGTAAAAAAGGATTCCGCATGCGGAATCCTTTTTTTTGCATGGGCCGGCGGGGATTATTTCAGCGGCGTAGGGCATAAAACGTTTGATAATCCGAAAGCTTTTCGTACCTTTGTCGGAGCAAATTTTTAAAACGCACAATGATATGGCAAATTTAAGGAACCTGAAAAAGGAGATCGACTACCGTCTGGAAGAGGTGGTTTTCGACTGCGATATGGCGATCTGCTTCCAGCCCTCGAAGGAAAAAGAGGTTTTCGAAGTGATGCAGGAGGCCGTTGCCGTCCGCAACGATCTCTTCACGAAGGCCAATAATCCCGCCGAGCCGCACAACCGTTCGCTCGTCCGCAAGCATTTCGCCGCTCTGCGCGTCGAGATGGTGGAGGCTTATGACAAGCTTTTCGAGAAGCTGAGCAAGATCAACGAGGCGAAGAAATAAGCCGTTGTCCGATTTCCGGTATCGGGCCGAGAGCGCATAAACGCTCGCGGATGGATGCTGATCTATAATTTAAGCGCGTTCCCCCGACGGGGAACGCACTTTTTATTCGTGGTCGCAGCAGCAGTCGCCCGGATGATGCTCCAGCACCGTGTGGGGAATGTGCCCGTGCGACACGAGCTGAATGGGGCAGTCATAGTTGCGCAGCTGCTCTTCGGTGATGATGTTCGAGCGGTGGCGGTGTACGCGGCGGTTCACGCAGACGATCTCCTTCACGACGCTTGAGATGGTGCCGATGTCGTGCGACACCATGACGATCGCCATGCGGCGGTTCAGTTCGTGCAGCGTGCGGTAGAGTTCGTTTTCGAATTTGTTGTCCACGAAGTTGGCCGGCTCGTCCAGAATCAGCAGCTTGGGATCGGAAATGACGGCCCTGCACAGCAGCGCCCGCTGCATCTGACCGCCCGAAACTTCGCCGATAGGGTTGCGGGCCGTATCGGCCACGCCCGCCGTTTCCAGCAGATCGAGCGCCTTCGCGCGGTCTGCTTTCGTATAGCGGCTGAAAATTCCCTTGTGCCCCTGTAAACCCGACAATACCACTTCGAGTACCGAGATGGGGAACGTGCGGTCGAAATCCGATAGCTGGGGCATGTAGCCGATCAGCTGCTCCTTGTCCCGGAACAGTTCGGGTGCGAGCCGCACCTCTCCGGTATGGGGCACCGTGCCCAGAATCGCCTTCACAAGGGTCGTCTTGCCGCCGCCGTTCGGGCCGATGACACCCAGAAAGTCGTTGTCCGCAATCTCCAGATCGACGTGCTGCAGGGCTTCGTAGCCGTCGTATGCGACGCCGACGTCGCGTAGCGTTACCAGATTCATCGCCGTGTGATTATGTCGGTTATCGCATCGATATTGGCGATCGCGTCTTCGCGCAGCGGGTCCACTTCGACATATTCAGCGTCGATGTCGCGTGCGATGATCTCCACGGATGATGCCGGGAACTGATTCTGATAGAGGATGCGCCGCACGCCGTCCTCACGGGCCTGCCGGATGACCTGCGTCAGCCGTTTGGCCGAAGGTTCCTTGCCGTCGGCTTCGATCGCCACCTGCCGGATGCCGTAATCCCTTGCGTAATAGGTGAGGGCGGGGTGGTAGATGATGAAGTATTCGATGCCGCTCTGCGCGATCTTCTCGCCGGTGCGGGCGTCCAGCGCCCGTAAATCGGCCTGCAGCCGCTTGTAGTTCGTTTCGTATTTCGCCGAATCGGGATAGGCGCGGCGAATCGCGGCATAAGCGTTCTGCGCCATTTTCTGCAATGCGCGGGGCGATGTCCATACGTGGGGATCGACACCGTGTGCGTGGCTATGGTTGTGGGGTTCGGCGCAGGAGGTGTCGTCTCCGCCGGCTGCGGCCTGTTTCGCAGGCGTGTGTGCGTGCGAACAACTGCCGGCGATCAGTTCTATGCCCTGACTGAGATTCACGACCTTGCCGCGCTCCTCGATCTTGGATAACAGCGTGGTTTCGAAGTCGATGAGTCCGACGTTGAAGATCATCTCCGCCCGGTTCAGCCCGATGAACTGCCGGGGCGTCGGTTCGAACGTTTCGGGACTTGCGCCGGGAGGTACCAGCACTTCGATCTTGAAATCGTCGCCCACGATTTCCCCCACGAGACTGCGGAGCGGGAGGATCGAGACATACAATGTCTTTTCGTCCGCCTGTTGGCGGGACGTGCAAGCGCCCGTTAGCGCTGCAATAAATATGAAAACGAGTTTTTTATACATATTGTCTGTTGATTATCAGTGTTTTTCCTGAAATATGGTAGGGTAGTCCCTTCCGTTTCTTGTATATGACGACTAATGCGATTGCGATCAGCAGCGTGCACAGGCGGAGGCCGTTTGCCCGCAATCCGCCGACTGCGCCGCTCCCGCTCACGCTGAACAGCATCCACGGCGCGTTCATCAGCGAGTGCAGCCAGATTACGCTCCACAGATTGTTCTCCGATTCCACATAGATCCAACTGAAAAAGATGCTTCCGGCAGCCGTGACGCCGAAAGCTGCCGATGCGGAAATCAGGTCGTCACCCTGATACAGATGCAGCGATCCGAATGCCAAGGCCGTCAGCGTCGCTGCCGGCAGAAATCCCCAACGGGCTGTCCGGAACAGCTCTCCGAATACGAAACCTCTGAAAATCAGTTCCTCGAAGAATCCCGCGACGACTATAAACGTAAACATGTGATCCGGCGGCGTTTCCCGGTTGAAACTGCCGATGACCGCATAGCCGGCGAACATGGGGACCGTACTCAGCACTCCGAAGAGTAATCCCCGGCCGAATCCGTGCGTCAGTCCGAGCCTATATAATATGGTATCGGGTCGGTGCAGCAACAGAAGCGCCGCTGCCGGAATTATACCCGCAATCAGGTAATTCAATATGTAGTGAATTGATTTGCAAGTAGATATGAAATTTGCAAATGGCCGGACGCCGAGGTTGAAATACCACGTCACGAAGAACAGCCCGAAAGCCGTCAGGATAATTGCCGAGCGTTTTATACAGCTGTCATTTTCAGCCATTTGTTCCGGATTTGATATTGCAAAAGTAGCAAAAATTCGGTGAAGTTATATATCGTCCGATTGCGGGATATCGCTTATATGCTCAATTTGCCGAATAATCGGGATGTAATAGTGTATAAAGATTCGATTATGAATAAAATAGACCTTCTATTTGCAATAATTTAACATAATGTGAATATTACACCAAACATTGCGCCAAGGAGGTTGATTCCTCCCTGTGACTTTGTTGTCGGGATTGTTGTCGGGATTGAATAATATTCCGGATGAAATGAACCGGATTTGCATTGCCGAAGACGATGAGATTCGCGGGAAAATGGCTATCTTTGTTATACCGGGCCGATTTCGGAACCGATTCTCAGATCACGGAACAGATTCGGTCCGCACCGCAACGATCGAATAGCATATTATGAAGAAGATAACGAATCCTTGGCGCGGCATGGACGGTTACCATTGCTACGGCTGCGATCCGAACAGTCCGCAGGGACTGCGGATGGAATTTTACGAAAACGGCGATGAAATCGTGAGCGTCTGGCATCCTCGTCCCGAATACCAAGGTTGGGTGAATACGCTGCACGGAGGCATTCAGGCAACGCTGGCCGACGAGATCAGCAGCTGGGTCGTATTCCGGAAGTTTCAGACGAGCGGCGTTACTTCGAAGATGGAGGTCCGCTATCACAAGCCGATTCACACGACTGATGACCATATCGTTTTGCGGGCTTCCGTGCGTCGGCAGCGTCGCAACATCGTTGAGATCGAAGTCCGCATCTATGACCGGCACGAAGTGTTGTGCACGGAGGCCGTATGCGTTTATTTCCTGTTTCCCCCGGACAAGGCGCGTTCGGAATTCCATTTTTGCGATTGCGGCGTCGAAGCGGCCGAAGAAAATCCGTTGAATAAATAAGGCGGCCAAATTGGATATTTGCGCCAATGTGTAACTAAGGCAGGTTTAAAAAACCTGCCTTGCTAATTTGTTGCCGGTGATCGAGATTGCTGGGATTGTCCGTGGTTTTGCCGTAACTCTTTGTCCGGTTCCGTTTCCTTGGAATATTACCCGGCTTTTTTGCGCTCTGAGAATCGAGTATTCCGTCCCGCATCCCGCACGAATTTTTTTAACGCATTGTCGTCGGCGTAAAACTTTCGAAGGTCTGATCGTCATACAGTACGACGATCCGTTTGATGTTGGCGGTAAACAATGCTGCCGGGAGTTGTTGTTGCGGTGCCGGATCGCCGGTTGCGTTTTCCGCCGTTTCCGGCTGCCGTTTTTCTTCAAGCGGATGCCGACCGGAGGCAAGGCCGAAAAGGTCGCCGTCGGGCGACGCGGGCTGGCTCATCGGCTGCGGAGCTGACGATTGGGCCGGCGGCTCGTCGCGGTACATCTTATCCGAGTCGAGCAGCAGCCAATCCGGGTTGATCCGGGGAAACCTCCGGAGAATCTTTTGCAGCAGATCGAAGCCCGGTTTGTTTCGTCCGGCGAGAATATGGGAGATTCCGGCGGGATTGATTCCCAGCAGTTCGGCGAGCTGGCTTGGCTTCAATCCTTCATTTTTCATCAAATCGAGCAATTTTTCCCTCATCAGCAGAATTTTTTACAAATATAAATATTTGTTTTTTGTAAAACAAGTAATTTTGTTATTTGTAAAATGTTAATAACTGTTGAAAAAGTTTACAAGTGTAACGATCGAAATATTGTTAAATCTGTCTCCGGCGGTTGATATTATCTATTTGTTGATATAATATATTATAAATAGCTGGTTATTATGTGATTTTTGGAGTGCATCATTCCTGTATTTGCAGTAATCCCTACCTTTTCTCGCAGCGTACTCATAGATATCAATTAAAAATACATATAATTCTTTTAAATGATTGATTATTAAAGTGTTTATTTTGCATGTTTAACGATTTGACTGCTTGTTTCTTGCGCGTGGAACGTCAGATGGTGCCGGTTGCCGGATTGATTACAAATGGATATAATAACAGCTATATCAACACGAATGTAGTTACATTTGTAATTAGAATTGGAAATGCTCCCCTCTTTTATTTGTTACAAATGTAAATACACTACCCTATTTTAGGAAAATTTTGATTTTTTTAACGAATTTCCGACGACTAATCAACTGAATTGTTAGCTTTCGTTGATTCTCCATATATTATGTTAAATAAATAATAGGCGGATAGTGTTGATAACCCACTACCCGCCTATTTTTCAGCTGTTTATATAATTGTAAACAGCGGTCTATTTTGAAAGTTTTGCTGCGATTTCTTCGAACTCTTCCGGAGTCAATTTGAGCTTTTCCCGGTGAAAATCCACGTCATTTTCGCTCTTAATGGGGATCAAATGGATGTGTGCATGCGGCACTTCAAGCCCTAAAACCACCACTGCGACTCTGGAACACGCTATTTCCTGCTTGATTTTACCTGCGACTTTTTTGGCGAACAGCATCATGCCTGCCAGTGTCTGATCGTCGAGGTCGAAAATATAGTCTATTTCCTTTTTCGGTACGACCAGCGTGTGTCCTTTCGTCAGCGGATTGATATCCAGAAAGGCGTAATAGTTTTCGTCTTCGGCGACCTTGTAGGAAGGTATTTCGCCTGCGATAATGCGTGAAAAAATAGATGCCATATATTTATCTTTTAAAGTTTCATTGTTAACACAGTGACCGCTGTCGCGGGTTGCGCCGCAAGTCGTATGCCCTCCTGCATGATTTGCCGTGTTTGTCGCTCCTCGTTGCTTATATAGTATTTCCCCACAAAATAGGCCGTCGGACTTTTTTTCGGTACGTTCCGTGAAAAAGTGCCGACGGAGCGTTTCCCATTGCTTTTTCGGTATGTTCTTGCAAATGGTGCTGCCAGAGCTTTTTGTCGCTTTTTTGGGCGTCCCCGCGCATAGTGCCGCCGGGAATTCCCGTTGTTTTTCGGGGCCTCCGGCGCCCGCCTGCTGCCGCTTTGCGGAAATCGCCGTTTCTCGTCTCTCGGCAGGCTGCTCTTCGAAGCCTTATTCCTCGTTGAATTTGGGTTTAAGTATCTCCGAATAGATAACGGCCTTGCGCAGGTTGAAATCCTCTGTAATTTCCGTTACGGCCTCCTCAGTCGTATGTCTGTCCCCTGCTGCGTGCTCTTCGTGCAGGATTTCCTCACGGGGAGACTGTCCGTCCGAGGTGTTTTTGCGTCCGGCGTGCCGCCCGGAACTTTTGAAATCGGCCGTTTTGCGGGCGACTTCACCGAATCCGGGCGTCGGTGCCGCCTGTTGCATTGCGGGACGCAGTCGGTCGGTTTCCGCTCCGGATACGCTTTCCTGACTGTCCGGGTGCCGCATTTCATCCGCAGATTGCGTGTCCCATGAGGGCCAAGCTTCGTGCTGAGTGTGCTTTTCGGTCTCGTGAGCCTGCTTTTTCGCCTTTTTGCGTGCCTGCGAGGTCGCGTTGAACAGCATGGCTGCGAAAATCGCCACGACCCATATTACGGTTGAATAGTCTTCCATATCTCAGCTTAAAGTTCGTTTGACACTCTCGATACCTTTTATCTTGCGCAGTCTCGTCATCACGTCCTGCAGGCCCTCGGCGTCCTTGACATACAGACTGATGCTGCCTTCGAAGATGCCGTCGTGGCTGTGGATGCCGACTTCGCGGATGTTGATGCTGAAATCGGCGCTCACGACCTTCGCCAGATCCAGCAGGATTCCCATGCGGTCGATGCCGCGCAGCTCGATGGTGACCAGATACGACATCGCCTTGTGCTGCGACCATTTGATCTCCTCCTTGACAATATTGCGGCCGAACTGGGTCGCAAGACGGTTCAGCTCGTCGCACGTGGCTTTGTGGACGATAATGTTGCCGGTTCCCGGATCGCGGTAACCCACGACCTTGTCGCCCGGAATCGGTTTGCAGCACTCTGCTATCTCGAACTGGGGTGCTTCCGGCTGTTCTTTGGCCGGGTGCGCTGCATTCGGCGCCGTTTCGCCCGCGTCGTTGATAGCCGCCGGGTCGTCGCCCTCCTCGTCTTCCTTTTTGTTGATGAAAAGGGTCCAGAACTTGAGTATCTTGCTTTTGGAGTTTACTTTCAGGACTTTGTCGAGGTCCTTCAGGTCGATGATGCCGGCTCCGATCTTGCTGTATAGCTCCTCCTTGTTGTTGCTTTCGTATATCGGGACGATCTTGCGCAGGACACGGCCGCTGAGCTTGATATTCAGCGACTTCATCTTCTCGTCGAGCATCTGCATACCTCGCTCGATGTTGTTCTGGCGTTCGCGCTTCAGGAAGCTTTTGATCGACTGCTTGGCCTTGGCCGTGGTCGCTATTTCTAGCCATTCGGGCTTGGGGCGGGCATTGTCGGCCGTGATGATCTCGATCTGGTCGCCGCTGTTGATCTGCGTGGTGATCGGTTCGAGTTTGTGGTTGATCTTGGCGCTGATCGCGCTGTTGCCGATTTTCGAGTGGATGTCGTATGCGAAATCGAGCGCCGTTGCGCCGAACGGCATTTTCCGGGCTTCGCCTTTTGGTGTAAATACTACTATTTCAGAAGTATACAGCGATAACTTGAAGTTGTCCAAGAAGTCGACTGCGTTTTCCGTCGGGCTGTTCAGCGCCGCGCGGATCTGCTTCAGCCATTTGTCGAACTCGTCTTCGTCCTGCGAAATCGTGGCGTGCTTGTATTTCCAGTGGGCGGCGAATCCCCTTTCGGCGATATCCTCCATCCGCTGGGTGCGTATCTGCACTTCGACCCATACCCCGTCGGGACCCATCACGGTCGAATGCAGCGCCTCGTAACCGTTGGCCTTGGGCATCGAAATCCAGTCCCGCAGGCGGTCCGGCTTGGGGGTGTAAATGTC
>UMEX01014607.1_pt1 | contig 10629 bp, 8 predicted proteins | sample 1964871 | NCBI WGS metagenome assembly UMEX01 (sample SAMEA4836032, study PRJEB28245) | human gut metagenome | biome: gut microbiome; material: fecal sample | place: Denmark | collected 2008
AGAAACCGTAGACGTATTCAACTGCACGAAATTCGGGAAACGGACTAAATCTCCTCCCCGTGAAGAAAGCGGGAAAATCATCGGAATCGTCCGGTTTCCTAGCTGTTCGGCAACCACCTTATACGTGTTCGCGTACACGGGACCAATAATCAAATCCGGAGATAACAAATTCAATTCCCCTACCAAACGTTGCACGGTATTGGGATCACGTTCCGTGTCATAAACATGCAAATCGATCGTGTATCCCTGCCGTTTCAAACTATCCACGGCCATCAATACCCCCTGATAAAATTGCAGGAAAGGTTCCGTGCGAGAAGATAAACGCCAACGCTCGTTCCGTATATTCACACCCAGCGTGTCCACCGGAATTTCCTCCTCAGATAAGGGCAACTTGTTTTCCTTCACGTACAAAGGCAACATAAGAGCAACTTTCACGTGGCGTTGCTCATGAGCAACTTCAGGAATAATAAACACGGTATCACCCACAACCTGCTGCACCATTCCTTCCAATGAATCGCGGGCAGGCGGGAAAGTATTCGGATGACTTTCCTCGTGTTTTTCCATCTCTTCACGCCGAGCTTGTTGAACCTCTTTCGCCTGACGTTTTTCCCAACGTAATTCAGCCTCCAACACGGTCCGATCAATCTGCCTCAATGCCAATTTCACGACAGCACCTTCCGCGATCGGTCGGCTCACGTCGTACTCCGGATTATCTTTCAGAATTCGTTTCATCTTGATATTAAACTTCCGGGAAAGAGAATATAGCGTCTCTTTCGGTTTCATCCGGTGATAATAAAACTTATCATCAATAGATTTAAAGGGTTCGACCACAGGAATTCTCAACACGTCCCCAATCGAAAGAGCATTGTCACTCTTATCATTTAATGCTTTCACTTCATCCACGGAGACACCGTAAGCCTTACATATGGAAAAAAGCGTTTCCTTGGCTTTCACCGTATGGAGATAATAGGACTTTCCCTGATACACGATTTTCTCTGTCGATTTCTCTATCTTGATTTCCTGCGCCCCGACATAACCCGTCAAACCCAGCAACAGGAATACTAAAATGAATCTTACCATCTTTATCACTTCTTATTTTCAAAGCAAAAATAGTAAAATAGTAGTGATAATTGAAAAATCTCTGCTATTTTTGCAAAGTTAAGGTATTTCAATACCAGCACTGCCCGTGTTCAGTAGTGATGAACACGGCAAGTTTTATAAATTTACAAACGTTACACACTCTATGGGTTTCTTTAAAAAAGGACATATCATCGTGTTATTGATCAACATAGCCGTAGCCTGCATCGTGTTGTTCCTGATCGGGTACATCGTGTTGAATCGATTGGAGAAATACACGAATCATGGTTACTATATTACTGTTCCCGAACTCCGGGGACTCACTCCCGACGAGGCGGAACCTTTCGCCAAAGAGAAGAATTTGCAAATCCTTGTCATCGATTCTATCTATGACAATAATGCCAAACCGGGAACTATCGTAGAACAATTCCCGTCACCGAATGCTCACGTGAAGAACAACCGGGCCATTCAACTGACCATCAACGCCAATGCCCCGGAAAAAATCATTTTCCCGAACCTTCGCAACGTGGCCTTCCGTCAATCCTTGCAACGATTGAAGAACTTGGGACTCAACGTTGGAAGAATCGAATACGTTCCTTCCAACTTCAAAAACCTAGTACTTGATTTCAAATACGAGGGCAACATCATCGAACCCAATAGTTTGATACAAAAAGGAGAAACGGTGGATATTGTACTCGGGAACGGGAATACGTCCAATGACCAAGTAGCCATCCCATCGTTAGTGGGGAAGACACTGGCAGAGGCAAAAGCCATGCTATTGCGGGCATTCTTAAACGTGGGTGAAATCCAACCCGACAACACGGTCAAAACCGAGGCGGACCAATCCACGGCAATTATATACCAGCAAGAGCCTGAATTCGAAGAGAACATGACGATGAAGATGGGGGGAGACATCACGCTCTACCTCACGAAAGATAAAGAAAAAATAATGGCACTGGACTCCCTGTCCATTGAGGAGCTACAACCATGATAGAAGAAGAAGTAGAAGATTTAGAAGAACTGGGCGAGGACGAACCGGAACAAGAGCAAGAAATGTATGAACATTTCCGTCTGGAAGTTGATCCCGGCCAAAATTTACTGCGCATTGATCGGTTTCTGGTCGATCGGTTACCCAACGTATCCCGTACAAAAATACAAGAAGCTGCAGAGGCCCAATGTGTACAGGTCAATAATAAACCGGTAAAATCCAATTACCGGGTAAAACCCAAAGACATCGTTACCTTGATGCTCCCCCACCCGAAACGGGAAATACGGGTCATACCGGAAGATATTCCTCTAAACATCGTGTACGAGGACGACTACCTGCTAGTCATTAACAAAGAACCGGGCATGGTGGTACATCCTTCCTACGGGCATTACACGGGGACTCTCGTGAACGCTTTGGCATGGCACTTGAAAGGGAATCCGTTATTCAAAGAAAACGATCCCCGCCCCGGGTTGGTTCACCGGATAGACAAGGACACTTCCGGCCTGCTGGTCATTGCCAAAACGGAAGAAGCTAAAACCAAATTGTCTTCCCAATTTTTTCATAAAACCTCTAGTCGGAAATACGTGGCCGTATGCTGGGGGAACTTGGAAAATGACAACGGAACGATTATCGGTAACATCGGAAGGAGTATCTCTAACCGGAAAATCATGGGTGTATTCCCGGAAGGTAGCGACTACGGCAAACACGCCGTGACTCACTATCACGTGCTGGAACGCTTGGGCTACGTGAATGTCGTGGAATGCGTGCTGGAAACCGGACGTACCCACCAAATCCGGGCTCATTTCAAATCAATCAGACATCCGCTATTCAATGATCCGGAATATGGTGGTAATGAAATACTGAAAGGGACCACTTTCACGAAGTATAAACAATTCGTGCAAAATTGTTTCGCCCTCTGTCCCCGACAAGCATTACATGCCAAAACCCTTGGTTTTGAACACCCGGGAACAGGCAAATGGATGGACTTCAATTCCGAAATACCACAGGACATTCAACAGCTCATTGAAAAATGGCGGGGCTACGTGGCAAACCGGGAACTGGAAGATATTGAATAACCTAGACAAACACGTATTTCAAAATACACAATATCGAGAGTATATACATCGTGAGATTTAACTCTCGATATTTACCCGCAAACAATTTAAGCAACACGTAAGTCAACAGCCCCAACACGATACCCTCCGCAATCGAATAAGTCAACGGCATCATGATAATAGTCACGAAAGCAGGAAAAGCCTCGGTCATATCATCAAAACGAATTTTCTTCACCGCATCAAACATAAAACTCCCCACGATCACCAATACCCCTGCCGTAGCGATGCCCGGAACCAACAAAAAGAACGGGGCAAAGAACAGAGCGACAATGAACAATCCGCTAACAACAGCAGCTGTCAAACCGGAACGCCCACCTTCGGCAATACCGGCAGTACTCTCAGCGTAAGTCGTGGTGGTTGACGTTCCGAGCAAAGCCCCGACCGTTGTTCCCACAGCATCCGCCATCATCGCAGGTTTCAACTTCGGGATACTCCCATCAGGTTTCACCATTCCCACTTTATTTGCCGTACCGACTAATGTTCCTAAAGTATCAAAAATATCCATGAACACGAGCGAGAAAATCGCAATCAACATATTCGGGGACAACAAAGAATGAAAATCCAGCTTGAAAAAGACCGGCTCCAGAGAATGAGGCATCGATACTAAAGAAAAGCCTTCCGGTATCCGGGTAATCCCCAAAGGAATACTTAATAACGTGACCGCCACGATCGCGTAGAAAAGAGCCCCCTTCACTTTCCGTGCAACCAACACTCCCCCGATAATAATTCCTCCCACGGCCAACAACGTCGATGGAGTAAACTCGCCTAAAGAAACAAATGTTGCAGGATTAGCCACGATCAACCCGGCCTTTTGTAATCCTAAAAAAGCAATAAACAAACCAATTCCAACGGATATGGCATGTCTCAACGTTTCGGGAATAGCATTCACGATCAACTCCCGTATATTAAACACGGTCAACAGGATAAACACTAGCCCCTCGATAAAAACGGCAGCCAAGGCACTCTCCCAGGAATATCCCATGCCCTGCACTAACGTAAAGGCAAAAAAAGCGTTCAACCCCATACCCGGAGCCAGGGCAAAAGGTAATTTCGCCAAAATAGCCATCACCAGCGTGGCAAAAGATGCTGCCAAAGCTGTAGCCGTGAACACGGCTCCCCGGTCCATCGATGCCGCCGAAAGAATATCCGGATTCACGGCAAGAATATACGACATCGTTAAAAAAGTAGTGACCCCAGCCATGATCTCTGTCTTTACCTTCATCACGCTGGGATCAAATCCAAAAAGTTTTTTTAATATCATCTTTATCCAGGATAAAACTATGCCCTCATTACACGTTAAAACGGAAGTTCATCATATCCCCATCCTGCACCACGTACTCTTTTCCTTCCACCGACATCTTCCCGGCTTCCTTGCATTTTGCCTCGGATCCCAAGGCTATAAAATCCTCGTATTTAATCACTTCCGCACGAATAAAACCTTTTTCGAAATCCGTGTGAATAATCCCAGCCGTCTGCGGGGCTTTCATCCCGTTCTTAAAAGTCCACGCCCTCACCCCCTCCGGGCCTGCCGTAAAATAAGTACGCAAATTCAACAACTTGTAAGCCGTACGAATTAATTTATTCACCCCGGCTTCCTCCAGTCCCAAATCCTGCAAAAACAATTGTTTCTCCTCGTACGTGTCCAACTCGGCAATATCCGCCTCGATAGCGGCACCGATCACCAATACTTCTGCCCCCTCGTCCTTCACGGCTGCCCGCACGGCATCCACGTATTTATTTCCCGTCACAACAGAAGCCTCATCCACGTTACAAACGTACAAAATAGGTTTATTCGTCAGCAACATCAACTCTTTCGCGGCCTCCTGCTGTAAATCGTTTAATTGCACGGAACGAGCGGATTTTCCCTGCACCAACGCATCTTTATATAAATGCAACACCTCGACCAGACGTTTCGCCTTTGCATCCCCTCCGGTCTGTGCCTTCTTCTCCTCTTTTGCCAAACGGCTTTCCACCGTTTCCAAGTCTTTCAACTGCAACTCTGTATCAATCGTCTCCTTGTCCCGGATCGGATCGACATTACCATCCACGTGTACGATATTATTATCATCAAAACAACGTAACACGTGAATTATAGCATCCGTTTCCCGGATATTAGACAAAAATTTATTTCCTAAACCTTCACCTTTACTCGCACCTTTCACTAACCCAGCAATATCCACGATCTCCACCACGGCAGGTACCACATTTTGAGGCTGTACCAACTCGACCAATTTATTCAGTCGCTCGTCCGGCACGGTAATCACTCCCACGTTCGGTTCGATCGTGCAAAAAGGGAAATTTGCCGATTGCGCCTTCGCATTACTCAAACAATTAAATAACGTCGATTTCCCCACGTTTGGCAAACCGACTATTCCACATTGTAAACCCATTATATTTTTGTCATTTTAATTATTACCTAACCTGCCAGCACGCCACACTCGTGGAATGCATTTTTTCGGCCGACAAAGATAATGATTCTTTTTAATAATACATACTCCGCTGTCTCTTATGTGTTTCACCTGTATCTCACCCGTAACTTATCGATAACTTACCGATAAGTTACCGATAAGTTACCGACGCGGAAGGTTAACTTTTCCCAAACTTTACCTTCAGATACAATCCGGACATCAACGAGACACCGGAGAGATTGTAGTACAAGCCAGATTGAGCCTATTACCGGACTATATCAGATCAAATCGTACGACGTTCATATTTTCGGAAAAAAGTTACCAACAAAAGACACCCGACAAATGCAAAAGGCGCACCCACTAGTGCCGGGTAAGAGTAACTCATTCCAGCTTGCAAAGGTAATCCCCCAACATAAGCACCGATCGCATTTCCCAAGTTAAATGCCACCTGTACACTAGCCGCACCTAACATCTCCCCTCCTTTTGAATAACGAATTAGCAACACCTGCTGTGGGCTCGAAACTGCAAACAGACCGGCTGTACACAAACACATCAACCCCACTGCCAACCAAGATATATGAGCGAAGAAAAAAATAAAAAGCAATGCAACACAGATCATTCCTTGTGCAAAGGCAGCCACTCGTCCCGGGGAAAACCGATCGGACAAACGTCCCCCAGCCAGATTTCCCACCACCATTCCAAAACCGGCAAGCACCATAAGGAACGTGATCATACGAGCCGGGAATCCGGCAATATTCGTTAGTAAGGGAGTCACGTAGCTATACCAAGCAAAGGTTCCCCCATTACCCAACAACGTTGCCCCCAGAATCAACCAAGGTGCCGGAGATTTCAAAAAACGGAACTGCCCCCTCAAACCGGTATCCGGCAAATTTTCTACCCGTGGCACCCAACGCCACATATAATAAAGAATAATAACGCCCCAACATCCAACGAGCAAGAAGGTCAAACGCCAGGAAATCGAGGCACTTAAAGCCGTCCCCAGCGGAACCCCGAACAAGTTAGCGATCGTCATTCCCGCAATCATGATAGATACCGCCTCTGACCCTCTCCCCTTATCCGCTAACTTCTCGGCGACAATAGATGCCACCCCGAAATAAGCCCCGTGCGGTAATCCCGAAATGAAACGGGCCACAAGCATCACCCAGTAATTAGGAGATAAAGCCGCACAAACATTTCCCAGCATCATTACTCCCACCAAAAACATCAAGATATACTTTAACTGATATCTGCGTGCCAAGATCAACATGGGAGCCCCGACACAAACTCCCAAAGCATAGGCCGAAATCAAATGACCGGCTGTAGCGATACTGATTCCTAAGTCTCGAGCCACATCAGGCAATATCCCCATCATCACAAACTCGGCTATTCCAAGACCAAGCGTACCAAAAGCTAAAGCAATAAGACTCTTCTTCATACACGTTTTTCTTTATCGTCGCAAAAATAAAAAAATAAAGAATAACGTGATACAGAATAAAGTATAAACAATCTTACGATTATGTTATCTCGCTGTAATATGAAAACAACCTTGCTTAAACTCGTAACGAACGTAACATTTCTTTTGCAAACGCAAATCCTGCAACACGTCGGCTAACACACTTTTCAATTTTTCCTCCGGGGCGTCTTTACGCCCGTCTTTTTTGAAACGCGTATATGCCACGTCAAAAGTAGTCCCGTACACGTGAGCGGAATTGGCACTAGCATTTCCATTACTCCTCCGCAATTTCTTCACGCTGGACCCCGTTCGTAACACACTTGTCACGATAATACTATGGGAAGGCAGGCCTTTCTGATACAGGGAGTCTTTAAAATTCCGGGCAATATCAGCCAATAAATCACAGGCCTCCGGTACAAGATAAGGCTCCGAATGTGTTAATTTATCCACTTGAAACAATTTGCAGGATTTAATCTCTTTTAAATTCCGGTCTGCCTTACTCAAATCCTCCGACGATTTCAATGGAGTAATACCCAATCGCTTGGCGGATGACAGATGCCTGTCATTTAAATCATTAAAAGTTCTCTGGTAATTTTTAAAATAAACAAAAGGCTTTTTACTCTTTTCGTTTTCCTTACAAGCCCCAACCAATATCAACAACACGCACGCTATCGTGTAATACCACTCCGTTCTTCTCATCTATATCTATTCATTTTTCACAGGTTCCACATGCACGGCCACGTGAGTACGCGATCCGTATTTAGCCCTCAAACGATTCTCGATCCCGGTAGCAACCACATGAGCTTCCCGAACGGTCATCTCTGGCTGCAAACGGATATGTATCTCTATCGCAAAATCATTCCCGATCCGACGAGTTCTCAAATTATGAGGGTCTTTTATTTGCAAGTCTTCATTTATTATCGTGATGATCTCTTTCTCGATCTCTTCCGGCAAAGAGCGCTCCAATAAATCATTTAAACAAGGGATCAAGAGTTGAATAGATACTTTCACGATGAAAACACTCACGACAACGGCCGCAATCGGGTCAAGCACCCGCCAATCTTTTCCCAGAAAAATCGCCCCGGCAATACCTAAAGCCGTACCAATGGACGAGAACGCATCCGAACGATGATGCCAAGCATTCGCCACGACAGCTTGGCTTTGCACCTTACGCCCGACGATAACCGAATAACGGTACAGGATTTCTTTCACCACGATCGAAACAAGAGCCGCAACCAAGGCTATAAAATCGGGACTACCCAATTCTTCTCCCCGATAAAAAGCAAGTATCTGATTCAACCCGTTCCAGAAAATCCCTGTTCCAACCATTAACAAAACGATACCGATAATTGCCGTTGCTAGTGTCTCATATTTACCATGCCCGTAATCATGTCCCGCATCCTTCGGTTTAGCAGAAACTTTCACGAAAACCAGCACGATAATATCCGTCACGAAATCTGACAAAGAATGTACGGCATCCGCAATCATAGCACTACTTTGTCCCAATATTCCCGCCACGAACTTAAACACTAACAAAAAGAAATTAGCAATTGAACCGACAATTGTAACCCTATATATTTGCTTTTCCCGACTTTCCTTTTCCATTGACAATAGTTAAACGCTTACAAAGTTACGAGAATTAATGTAATTTTACCGTAGAAATTTAGAACATTTTAAATGTTTAAACGTTCAAACACTTAAATTATAAAACGAATCAGAACATGAAACTTTTAGATGAATTTAAAGCTTTTGCCCTGAAGGGAAATGTAGTCGATATGGCCGTCGGTATCATTATCGGTGGGGCATTCGGGAAAATCGTGTCTTCATTAGTTAGTGACATTATCATGCCTCCCATCGGTATGCTTATCGGTGGTATGAATTTTTCCAATTTACACATCGTGTTACAAAAAGCCCACATGAACGAGGCTACGGGAAAAATGGTCGAAGCCGTCACCCTCAACTATGGTAACTTTATTCAAACAACGATCGACTTTTTGATCATTGCATTCTCAATCTTTATCGCCATCAAATTCATGAATAAATTGAGAACGAAAAAAGAAGAAACCCCGGCTCCGGCAGCTCCTCCCGCCCCGTCGAAAGAAGAAGTACTATTGACTGAAATCCGGGACATCTTGAAAGACAAACATTGATAAAGTTTTAGATTTTAAATTTGAGATTGAATTCTCAAATTTAAAATCTAAAATTTAAAATTAACCTAGCGGATTTCCCCAATCTTACATACCTCAATAAACGAGGCTCCTTTACCATGCCCGAAACTTCCCCCGACAACCACCACGTAGTCATCAGCCTTAATGCCATTCTGCATCAACATTTCCGGCAGATCATTCATAAACTCATCCCGGGACATCGGTTTTTCAGTATAATAGGGATACACCCCGAACGAGAGAGCCAATTCTCGCATAACCCGTTCATTATAGCACCGAGCGTAAACAGGCAAGTCACTCCGGAAAGCCGACAGGTAACGGGCTGTACGTCCGGAAAGCGTATCAACCACAATCGCCTTAATCGGTAACATCAATGCAGTTTTCACTGCCGAACGAGCCAACGCTGCCGTAATCTCGTTATTTATACGAACCAGACTTCTCCCCGCATCCGGCGGAACAGTTCCCTCGTTCTCCTCTGCCACTTCACGCATCACGGTTACCGCCTCTTCGGGATATGCTCCGTAAGCCGTTTCCCCGCTTAACATGATCGCATCAGTACCCATGTAAACGGCATTCGCAATATCACTAATTTCCGCACGAGTCGGCCTAGGATGCTCGATCATCGTGTGTAACATCTGCGTGGCAATAATCACGGGCTTCTTACTCTCAATACATTTTTTAACAATATATCGTTGAATTTTAGGGATTTTCTCCGCCTCGATCTCGATCCCTAAATCTCCGCGGGCAACCATCACCCCGTAAGCGTAATCCAGAATCTCGTCAATATTATCCACCCCCTCTTGATTCTCGATCTTGGCAATGACCTTGATCTTACTTCCCCGGGCATCCAGAATAGCCTGTATCGCCATAACATCCTCTTTATTACGCACGAAGGAGTGAGCTATAAAATCCAGATTATTATCTATTGCAAAATCAATAAATGCCCGGTCCTTATCACTTAAAGATTTCAATTTCAAGGAAGCTCCCGGCACGTTCACGCTCTTACGATTCTTGATAACAGCCTCGTTTGTCACCATCATTTCCAAATAATGATCCTTTTTCTCCACAACGACTAGCTCCACATCCCCATCGTCCACCAGCACCTTATCTCCTACTTTTATATCCTCTGCAAAATAAGGGTAGGACACGTGAATTAATTTTCCTTCCATTTTCAACTCCGGATCACCCGTTAAGTAAATCGTTTCTCCCCGGTCCACGTGCATCGGTTCATCCATAAGCATTGTTCTCACCTCCGGCCCTTTCGTGTCGATCAAGATGGCGATATTATCCGAAACTTTCCGAACATTCTCCACCACCTTCAACGCCTGCTCCATATCCTGATGAGCTGTATTCAACCGTACCACGTTCATCCCGGCACGATATAACTTCTCTAAAAACTCTACCTCACATCTTTTGTCAGATA